>Ga0209093_1000097_pt1 | contig 44214 bp, 35 predicted proteins | sample SidtaG_4_FD_187450 | JGI IMG/M metagenome (GOLD analysis project Ga0209093, IMG submission 187450) | Marine algal microbial communities from Sidmouth, United Kingdom - Sidmouth_Male1 metaG (SPAdes) (version 2) | ecosystem: Host-associated > Algae > Red algae > Unclassified | place: Sidmouth...
CATGATTTGTTTTTTTATCTATTTAAAAAAAAATCAAAGATAATAGGATTGTGTTGTACAGAAAAATGAGTTTTGTTTTTTATGATTTAAATGATAGAGATTACACGAATTTGTTTTTTTTGAAAAAGGATTTAACTTTTAAAACGGTTTTTAAAATTTTGTGCTTATAATTAGAAAAGAATTTTTTTTAAATAAAGCTAGGTTTATTTAAAAAATAGAAGGTTAACTAAAATGCACTAAAAAAGTCAAGTTTAGTGTTAACAAAACTTGACTTTTTTAGCATTAAAAATCACATCAAATGGGATTATAAATTCTGATCAATTAGACTTTCTAAGGCATTACGACTAGAAGGTCTTGGAGCATTAGAGTTGATGATTTTTCCGTTAGTATCTAATAAAATAAAACGTGGAATTCCTGTAATTTGATAAGCGTTCATTAAACTACTATCTCCATCAGCAAAAAGTTGTACTCCGCTCATATTTTTATCTGCAATCATTTTTTTCCATTTATTCTTTGTATTTGGATTGTCTACAGAAATACTTACAAATTTTATTTTTTTACCATAATATTTTTTTTCTAACTTTTGTAAATATGGAATTTCTGCTTTGCAGGGAGAACACCAAGTAGCCCAAATATCAATATACACCAAGTTTCCTTTTAAGTCCTCTAAAGACGTTTTTCCACCTTTGTAATTTTCGTAGTTAAAAGTAGGGGCAGTGCTCCCTACTTTGTAAGTAATATTGTTAACGGTATTGTATTGTGTTTTTAAATTTTCAATAAAAATGGGTAGACTCTCTTTTTCGGCATCTAAAACAATGGGGTCTATGTTTTTGCTTTTGGATAACAAATAGTCTACATCATTGGCTAATTTAGTTGTGTAATTTTTAAAATCAGATGGGTTTAATTGGTTAATACTATCCAATTGTTCAAAAACTTTAAATGTAATTTCTTCTCTATTCTGAATATAAGTATTGGTTTCTTTTCCATCTCCCTTAAAACGTATAGAATGATCAAAATCGTCAGCATCAATATAAACAATCAAATGAGAATTTTTGTTTAAAAAGAGTGTTTTTCCTTTAGATCCAACTTGTAAATATGCAAATTCACCTAAAATACTAATAGTGTCTTTAAAAGAACCATTTTTTAGGGTAATATTTTTTACTTTATCTTTTGTTCTTAAAACTATCTCAGTAACTTCCTTAGGTAAGTTTTCTATTTTACCTTCTAATGTTGCTTGCTTGGGTGTGTTGTCACAAGCGATTACTAAAAGGGTAGCAACTCCTGTGATAATTTTTTTGATATGTTTCATCTATAAAATTGGTTTTGAGTAAAAGTAATAGATATTTAGGAATAAAAAAACAAGCTACAGCAACATAAATTGTAAAACTCCAAAAAAGGAACTCTCAATTGTTGATATCCTTTCATCATGTTCATTTTGGTCTTCTTAAAGCTGTTTCTATTTGCTTTAAAATGGCTAATTCTAGAAAAATAATTTTAGCTATCTAAATGGGTTTACGTGTAGGTGTTACAAAAAAACGGTTTGGATATGCTCTATTCAATAACTTAACGCAACAAATCTAAATACATAGATTTGTAAAATGAGTAGTACTGAATATCAAAAAATATCATTGAAAAACAGACCAAAGCACACATTCCTAAACGCCTAATATAGCTTGTTCTACAATAACTAGAGAAATTAACAAATGGGGCTAGTTTTAAGGCATTACACAACATGATACATCAGGTGAAATTATGGATTAGAACTATCTATCCGTGAGTGAGTGAATTTTCATATACAACGCTATTTTGATGAGTTTTGTTATAGAATAAATCTGTTTCAACATAAAGATAATAGGTTTGATAAATTAATTAATAGAACGGTTAAGGAAGAAAAGGTAAAAGTAACCAATTTAGTGAGTAATTAATGATTGGCTTTTATCATAATAATTAATATATTTACTGATGATTGCAAGTATTATTTTAATAATTCAAAAAAAACATGAATATTTTCTTAAAAAAAAGTTTTTTTATTTTTATTACATTGTTCTTAACTAGTGTACATGCCCAGCTGGATAGCAAGCATTATTTACCGCCACTAAAACAAGCTTCAAATTACCAAGCGTTTAACGAACAGAGAATTTATTTGTCTACACCAGAAATTAGTCCTTTTGATGTTAACATATACGTAGGTACAAGTACTGTGCCAATAGTAATTACAGGCTTAGCGAATGGAGCACCTAAAACGTACAATCCAGGCAAGGGAGATAATAATAAGACTTTAGTAACAAGAGCAAATACAGGAATTGTAATAAAAAATTCGGGTTTACGTTTTGAATCTTCTGGAGGTGAAAAATTTTATGTAAACTGGAGAGGTAGATCTGGTGCACAGGCAGGTTCTTTAACTTGTAAAGGAACCAAGGCTTTAGGTAGGGATTTCAGGTGGGGGGGGATTCCAAATATAGCCAAAACTCAAAATACATTAAATAGCTCTTTAGGGATTATGGCTACGGAAAACGGAACTACCGTTGTTATTGATGGATATGACCCAAATTGTGTGTTTAGAAATGGGGCTGCAGTAGGAGGCCATACTCAAGATCAGTTTACAATTAATCTAGAAAAAGGAGAGACTTTTGTGCTAGAGGCGTATAGAGATGCCGCTCCTACAGCTAACGATGACGGTTGGTTGGGAGCAAGAATTACTTCAAATAATCCCATTGCAACTTCTATGGGAGGGATGAATGTGGGGATCAAACCAACATCTTCAACTAGAGATGTTGGGATAGATCAAGCAGTTCCTACTAATGTATTAGGACGTGATTACGTTTTTATTAGAGCAAATGGTAACGATGAATCAGAGTTTCCCATAATAGTAGCTACGCAAAACAACACAGAGATTAAAGTAAATGGTATTGTGGTCAGTGTTATTAACGATGGAGAGTATTATAAAATACCAGGTTCTAATTACTCAAGTCAAAATGCGGGAGCTAGTATGTTTGTAGAAACATCTAAAGCAGCTTATGCTTTTCAATGTTTAACAGGAAAGTCAAAAGCAATTCAAACTATAGGTATGAATTTTATAGCCCCTATTAACTGTTTGTTACCTAGTTCTTTAAGTGAGATATCAGAAATTGATTTTATTGAGACTAAAAAATTCACTAATGGATTAACAATTATAGCATCTACAACAACACCAGATACTGCTTTTACAGTTACAGAAAACGGAACATCTATAGGAGTTATTACATCTACACCTGTTGCAGGTACATCAGAATGGAAGTCTTTTTATATTGCAGGATTAGAAGGAAGGGTGTCTGTTACTAGTTCTGGAGGGGGGTTTGCTGCTGGAGTTTTTATGACGGATAATCAGAATGCAGGGGTTGCAGGCTATTTTTCAGGTTTTGACACCAGTCCTGTTGTAGGTTTAGATACTTCAAAAGGCGGGTGTTTTCCGGGTGCTGCTTTAAAAGAAATTACAGGTGGTTTTGATGCGTATCAATGGTATTATAATGGAACTATACTTCCAGGTGAAGTAGGAAGTACTCTTATACCAAAAGGAATAGGAGATTATTTTGTGGAAGTTACTAAAGCAGGGTGTACGTATTCTTCAGCCGTTTTTTCTATTTATAACTGCGATCCAGATATAAACGTGGTAAAAACAGCAAATAAAAATACTATAGAAGAAGGAGATAATGTTGAGTTTACAGTAACGGTAAAAAGTTTAGGGATATTTCCTGTAACCAATTTAAAAATAGAGGATGCTTTACCAAGCCCGTTATCTTTGGTAAGTGCAACACCTACTAGAGGTACTTTTTCTGGTACCACATGGGATATAGGAACAATGACTTCTGGAGAAGTTCAATCAATAAAGATTGTTGCTACTGCTTTGGTAGGAACAGAAGGAGCTTCTGTTGTTAATACGGTAAGCAATACGCAAACAGAAATAGATTCTAATAGGACACCAGATGATTTTGTTGAGCCCGTAAAAATTACAGATGCAGAAATTCAATTGATTAAAGAAGCTACACTAAATGATGGAGGTGATGGTATTGTAAATGTAGGTGATTTGGTAACATATACTTTTAAAGTAACCAATCATGGAGAAGTGCCTTTAAAAACGATTGTTCTAACAGACCCTTTTTTAGGTGGTACAATAACAGCAACTCCTACGGGAGATAACGGGAATAATCAACTAGATCTTACTGAAGAGTGGGTTTATGTGGTAAATTATTCTATCAAACAGACAGATATTGATTTAGGAAGAATAACAAATACAGCAACGGTTACAGGAGTGCAACCAAACGGAAAAATACAATCAGATGTTTCTGATGATCCAAAAAATACGGCTGATGTAGATACAGAAGGAGATGGGGATCCAGATGATCCAACTTTAATAAAAATAGCTCTAACACCTGTTTTGAATTTGGTTAAAAAAGCTACACTAAATGATGGGGGTGATGGATTACAAATTGGTGATAAAATAGATTATACTTTAACACTTACAAATACAGGAAATACAGCTTACTTAGAAAATGTTGTGGTAAATGATCCACTTTTGGGAGGAAATTTAACAGGGCCAACAAGTGGAGATAACGGAGATTCTAGATTAGATTTATCAGAAACATGGGTATATGAAATATCCTATACATTAACAAAAGCTGATTTAGATTTAGGTCAGGTAACCAATTCAGCAACAGTTTTTGCAGAGGCTCCTGGTGGAACGTCTTCTGCTTCCGATGTTTCTGATGATCCAGATAACCCTTTAAATGTAGATTCTAATTTTAATGGAAATCCGGATGACCCTACTGTTTTTAGTTTGCCCAAATCAGATTTACAATTATTAATAAATCCTGATGTTAAAAAAGCCTGTGTAGGAGGTACTGTGGTATTTACCGTACAATTATCTAACAAAAGTTTAAATTCTGATACAACAGCAACAGATGCTAGTAATATAGTGGTAGAAGAAATTTTACCTGTGGGTTACACCTATGTAAGTCATACTACTAGTACAGGTATATATGTGCCAGGAACAGGTTCATGGACAGTAAATAATTTAGCCAAAGAAGCAACAACAACCTTAACAATTACAACTACTGTAAATACTCCAACAAGTACTACAGATGAATATGTTAATAAAACGGAGATTATAGCAGCAGATCAATACGATCCCAATAGTAATGTATTGGTCTCGACAAGTATTGATGATTTTATGGACGGAGTTATTGATAATGATGAGTCTATGGTTAAGCTAATAGTTACTGAAATTCCAGTAATTGCTTTAGGTACAGTTACTCAAATATCAACTTGTGGAGTAGAAAATGGAAGTATTCTTTTAACGGGTTTATTTTCAGGGGAAACATATGTGTTACGTTATAAAAAAGATAGTAATCAAACCAATACGTCATTGGTAGCAGATGGAACTGGAAATATTTTAATTTCTAGTTTACCAGAAGGTTCTTATTCAGATTTTGAAGTTGAATTAAATGGATGTACGTCAAATTTATTAGCTGGTTCTATAGTAATATCAGAACCTGCAACCCCAACCTTAACCTTAAGTACAAATACAGATCCAACGACTTGTCTAGGAGCTGATGGAACAATTGTAATTGCAACGACAGATTTAGCAGACGCTACTTATGTAGTTAATTATTTAGATGCAGCCGCATCTTCGCAAACAACAAACATGGTTGTTGTAGGAAATGTAGGAACAATCTCAGGCTTAAGCTCAGGAACGTACAATGACATTACAGTAAGCAATGCAGGGTGTATTTCGGTTGCTGATATTGATGTAACATTAACAGATCCTGCAACCCCAACCTTAACCTTAAGTACAAATACAGATCCAACGACTTGTTTAGGAGCTGATGGAACAATTGTAATTGCAACGACAGATTTAGCAGATGCTACTTATGTAGTTAATTATGTAGATGCAGCCGCATCTTCACAAACAACAAACATGGTTGTTGTAGGAAATGTAGGAACAATCTCAGGCTTAAGTTCAGGAACGTACAATGACATTACAGTAAGCAATGCAGGGTGTACTTCGGTTGCTGATATTGATGTAACGTTAACAGATCCAGCAACCCCAACCTTAACCTTAAGTACAAATACAGATCCAACGACTTGTTTAGGAGCTGATGGAACAATTGTAATTGCAACGACAGATTTAGCAGATGCTACTTATGTAGTTAATTATGTAGATGCAGCCGCATCTTCACAAACAACAAACATGGTTGTTGTAGGAAATGTAGGAACAATCTCAGGCTTAAGTTCAGGAACGTACAATGACATTACAGTAAGCAATGCAGGGTGTACTTCGGTTGCTGATATTGATGTAACGTTAACAGATCCAGCAACCCCAACCTTAACCTTAAGTACAAATACAGATCCAACGACTTGTTTAGGAGCTGATGGAACAATTGTAATTGCAACGACAGATTTAGCAGACGCTACTTATGTAGTTAATTATGTAGATGCAGCTGCATCTACACAAACAACAAACATGGTTGTTGTAGGAAATGTAGGAACAATCTCAGGCTTAAGCTCAGGAACGTACAATGACATTACGGTAACGAATGCAGGTTGTACTTCGGTTGCTGATATTGATGTAACGTTAACAGATCCAGCAACCCCAACATTGGTTCTAAGAACTATAACTCAAATTACAGCATGTGGTAGTACAGATGCTAGTATTGAATTTACAGGATTGGTATCAAAAACAGTTTATACTTTAAGTTATCAAAAAGATGGGGGTTTGGTAAATACAGAAATAACCTCTAATGAATTAGGAGATATTGGCATTTTTAATTTACCAGAAGGGCTTTATACAAATTTTACTGTAGAATTAAATAATTGCAGTTCAAATATTATTTCAAGACCTATCGTTATATCAGAACCAGCCACTGCGCTAATTGCTTTAGCAGATACTGAAAACCCATCAACGTGTAATGGAAAAGATGGGGTAATTGAAATCTCAGGTTTAGAAGATTTTACAATTTATACTATAGATTATATAACAAATGGTATTAATGTAAATACAACCTTAGAAAGTGATAGTGATGGGCGTATTAAAATAGAAAATTTAGTTTCTGGGAATTATACAGATATAAAAGTAACGTTAAACAATTGTGAATCGAATACTTTGGCAGGTGTGTCTTTAAGTGATCCATCAACTCCAACGATTGTTTTGGATAAAGTAATAGATCCTATTACTTGTGATGGAAAAGGAAGTATAGATTTAATTGGCTTAGGTAATTCGATTACTTATGAAGTAAATTATTTGTACAATTCTTTGGCAGAAAGTAAAAATATATCATCTGATGCTTTGGGTAGATTGTCTATTGAAACTTTAGGGGCTGGGACTTATGAAAATATTTCTGTAACGATTGCAGGGTGTATGTCAAATACGATTTCTTATGCAATTATCAATCCACCAGTTATTAGTTTAGGAAGTGTTATACAACCAACGATTTGTGGAGGAACGGGTAGTTATGAGTTAACAGGATTGGTAGCAAATGAAACCTATGATATTAGTCATGTGTTTAATGGAGAAACTCCTGTATTAAATACTGTAACGGCAAATTCTTTAGGGATTATTACTGTTGTTGGAGTTGTTACCGGAGTTTATACAGACATAAAAGCGATAACATCTACCGGTTGTATATCTAATAGTGTTGCTGAAGTTATAATTGTAGATCCAATTACATCGTTAATTACCTTGGGATCTGTCATAAATCCATCTAGTTGTACGGTTGCAAACGGAAGTATTCAAATAAATGGTTTGTTGTCAAGTACAGCGTATGAAATTTCTTATAATTTAGATGGAGGTAGTTTAGTGTCAATTAATAAAACATCTGACACTATGGGTAGTATGACTTTAATAAATCTTGCTGTTGGAGATTATACGAATGTAAATGTGAAAAATATAAATACAAGATGTGTTTCAAATAGTTTGTCGTTTACTTTAAATCTACCAGAATTGCCGTTAATTCCTACAGTAGTCAATCAGGATTTTTGTGGAGATACTACCATAGGACAATTAGAGGGTAGGGTAGCTTCTGGAGAAGTATTAATTTGGTATGACGTTATTTCTGGAGGAACTCCATTAACAGTTACAGATATACTAACGACAAAATCATATTATGCTGCGGCTAAAAATAACAGTTCAGAATGTGAGAGTTTAAGAGAGCAGGTAGATGTGGTAGTTCATGAAGTTCCAATAATTACAACTAAAATAACAAATAACCCTACAACTTGTGGAGGAACAAATGGTAGTATAGAATTGGCAGGTTTAAAAGCAACGACTCTTTATGAAGTTTCTTACAAAAAAGATGAAGTAAACGTATTGTCTAATTTAACATCGGATGCTTCTGGTTTAATTACGATTCCAAATTTAAGCAGCGGAAATTACACGGAAATCATCACAACTTTAAATTCATGTAATTCTTTACCAACTACAGCGATTTTATCAGACCCCATAGCTCCTGTTTTAGCTTTAGGAAACTTAAGTCAATTGTCAGCTTGTGGCATAAAGGATGGAAGAATTACTTTAAATGGCTTGTTAGGAACTACAACATATACTATTAATTATTTGAAAGATGGATCTCAAGTTTCGGGTTTAAAATCTACAAATTCAGAGGGTGAATTAATATTATCTGATCTACCAGCAGGAACCTATTCTGATTTTAAAGTTGTTTTAGATAAATGTAGTTCTAATACAATTACAACGGTTGTTAAATTAGAAGAACCAGCAGTAGCAATTATCGGTTTGTTATCTAGCAAAAACCCTACAGTTTGTAATGGTAATGATGGAGCCTTTTTAATTGATGGATTGGAGATTAATTTAGAATATACAGTTGATTATTTAGTAAACGGAACTTTAGTTACTACAAATTTAACAAGTTCTACCTCTGGAGTTATTACTGTAAATAACCTAGTTGCTGGAAACTACACAACTATAAAGGTTACTAAAAATAATTGTGAGTCGAATATACTTTCAGGGGTTTCTTTAAACGATCCAATGACACCAACCATTGTTTTGGATAAAGTAATCCATCCATCAGAATGTAGTGGTACAGGAAGTATAGAACTTACAGGCTTGGCGTCTAATACTACATATACAACTAATTTTACTCATAATGGAGTTGCAGATAGTTCTATATTAACATCAGATGCATCAGGAAATTTGATTATGAGTGTTTTAGGAGCAGGTACTTATGAGAATATTTCGGTAACGTTGGCAGGGTGTACTTCTAATACGATTACTTATGCTGTAATCAATCCTCCAGTAATTAGTTTAGGATCTGTAAAACCACCTGTAATTTGTGGAGGAACAGGTAGTTTTGAAATAGAAGGATTGGTTATTGGAGAAAGCTATATGGTAAGTCATCAATTTAATGGTAGTATAGCCACGTTGACATCTTTAATCGCAAATGAATTAGGAACTATAGTTGTAGATGGTCTTGTTAGCGGAACTTATTCTAATATAAAAACCATTACAGGAACAGGTTGTGAATCTAACAGTATATCTGAGGTAATTTTTTCAGATCCGATAGTTCCAGTTTTAGCGTTAGGAACAGTGACTAATTTAACAAGTTGTACTGTTGCTGATGGAAGTATTGTATTGACAGGTTTGACAGAAAACACCAATTATAATTTAAGCTATGAGTATAACACAGTATTGATAAATACAAACGTTGCAACTAATGCAAGTGGAGAAATAGTGATTTCAAATTTATCAGAGGGTAATTACAATGCTATAAAAGTAAAAGATGTAGTAACAAAATGTGAATCTAATATTTTAGAAACAACATTGATGTTACCAACATTGCCGAGTACTCCGATGGCAAATTCACAAACTTTTTGTGGAACTCGTCAATTGTTTCATTTAGAAGCAACCGTTTCAATTAATGAAAGCTTGATTTGGTATGATGTACTTACAGGAGGAGAACCATTAACATCTACTACAGATTTGGAAACAAAAACATATTATGCTGTTGCAAAAAGCAATTTAACCAATTGTGAAAGTAGTAGAAAAGCTATTGAAGTAATTATCAATCCTTGTGCGGATATAAGTATGCAAAAAACAACAAGTACTATAAGACCTAATGTTGGAGATGAAATTGAATTTAGTTTGAGGTTTACCAATAATGGACCTGATACTTCAATAGGTGTTGGAGTAGAAGATATACTACCGGTAGGGTTTACTTTTATTTCTGCAACCCATGGAGGTGTTTTAACAGGGAGTACTATTTATTGGAATAATTTAACAATTCCAGCAAGTGGTTTGATAATTACTTATAAAGTAAAAGTAAATAAGCCTACTAACACAGTAGATGAATATAAGAATACAGCTCAAATAATAGCAAGTACTACAGCAGATCCTAATAGCATGCCAAATAACGATGATGGAGATCAAAGCGAGGATGATGAAAGTAGCTTAACCGTAGTTCCTCAATCTATTAATTTAGAGTTGACTATTGATGTAGATGATACAAGTGTAAATGTAAATCAAGAACTTATATATACAGTAACTGTAAAAAATATTGGAGTAGATACCGCAACAAATGTTGGTTTTGAATCGATTATACCAAATGGTTTGGTTTATGTGTTAAATTCTGTTTCAGGAGGAGGTGTTTTATCTGGAAATACAATTATGTGGGATAACATAACCATTTCACCATCTAATCAAGTAGTGGTAACTTTTAGAGTATTGGTTAAAGAACCTACAGCAGGTGGTTTAAATTATGAGACTACTGCAGAAGTCGTAAAGGCAGATCAGTTTGATGTAAATAGTACTCCTAAAAACGATGATGGAGACCAGAGTGAAGACGATGAAAGTAAAGTAGTTCCAGTAGTAGAAACTGTAAACTTGTCAATTGTTAAAACAATGGATAAGGAAAAGTTTGGAGTGGGAGATATCGTTACTTTTTCATTGAAAGTTTCTAATAGTGGTCCTGCAATAGCCACCAATATTTTAGTAGTAGATCAATTGCCAGTAGGATATACTTATCAAAGTCATTTAGGAGGAACTTATAATAGTGATTCTGGACTTTGGACAATTCCAAGTTTAAACAACGGAGCTGATACTACTTTAATTATTAACGCAATTGTGAACACATCTACAAATACTTTAGATGAGTATAAAAACACAGTTGCTATTACAGGATTAGATCAATATGATACGGATGATAGTAATAATGGAAATTTTGTTATTGGAGAACTGTCTGAGATTGATTTAAGAATAACCAAAAAAGTAAATAAACAAGAGGTAATAGTAGATGAATTGGTGGAATTTAAAATCACATTGATTTTAGAAGGAACCGTACCTGCAACTAATGTTGAAGTTTCTGAAAAACTACCATCTGGTTATAGTTATGTATCAAGTGTTTCAAATTTAGGAAGCTACAATGCAAGTTCAGGTAAATGGATTTTAGATGTGATACCGTCACCCAGCATACAGGTATTAACGATTACAGCTAAAACATTGCCTAATGGAGATTATGAAAATGTGGCTTTTATTTTAGATTCAGATCAACAAAATGTAAATATAAGTACGGAAGCAAAAGCATCTGTAAATGTAAAATGTTTATCCGTATTTAATGAGTTTACACCAAATAATGATGGAGATAATGAGTTCTTAATTATTGATTGTATTGAAAATTATCCAAACAATACCTTAGAGATATTTAATAGATGGGGGAATGTAGTTTATAAGAAAGATGGATATGATAATACTTTTAACGGAGAATCAAATGGGAGAGCTACTATTTTAGTTAAAGAGCAATTACCAGTAGGTACTTATTATTATGTGTTAAACCTAGGTGATGGCTCTGAACCAAAGACAGGATGGATTTACATAAAAAGGTAATTTGAGAAAAAAGAAATTTAGAGAAGCAGGCTTGAAAAAATGAAAATACTTTCATGTTAACAAGTGTTAGGGGGGAAGCAATCCCCCTAACACTTGATATATGTATAGTACTATGAGTTTGAATGAGTTGTTTAATGTTTTGTCATGTAATTAGTAAAACATTACTTACTATTGAAATGGATATATTTTATTACAATGAAAAATATTAATTAGTGTTTATATATATGATTATATAAACTCAAATTTACAAGGGTTTAATTCAGAAATCTACTAGGCAATATTGAGATGCAAAATAACAAGAGAACTTAAAATTATTTTACCTAGATTTTTTTAAGTGAAACTTTTAATAGGATTAAAAGTTTAGAATATAATAGACTAAAAAAAAAAAGAGGACTCAATTTAAATGAGTCCTCTTTTTTAGATTTAGTCTTGTAGTAGTTTTTTAAATAAGACTACAAAATACGCTATGTGTTATTTAAGCAATCATAGTAACTGGGTTTTCTAAAAACAACTTTAAGGTATTTAAGAAAGCAGCACCAACAGCACCATCAATAGTTCTGTGATCGCAAGATAAAGTTAAATTCATTACATTACCTACAACAATTTCTCCATTTTTAACTACAGGTTTTTGCTTAATACCTCCAACTGATAAAATAGCAGAGTTAGGTTGGTTAATGATAGAGGTAAAGTTATCTACTCCAAACATTCCTAAGTTAGAAACCGTAAAAGTACTACCAGACATTTCTGCGGGAGTTAATTTTTTATTTTTTGCTTTGATAGCTAAATCTTTTACTTGGGCTCCAATTTGAGTTAAACTTTTGGTATCTGTAAAAGGAATTACAGGAACTACCAATCCGTCTTCAATAGCAACAGCTACACCAATAGCAATATGGTCGTTGTAAATTGTTTTTTCAACAGTCCACTCTGTATTAATTTGTGGGTGCTTTCTCAATGCCATTGCAGAAGCTTTTAACACTAAATCGTTAAAAGAAACTTTTGTGTCTGGTAATTCGTTTATTTGTTTACGAGAAGCAATAGCATTGTCCATATCAATATCCAAGCTAATCGTAAAGTTTACGTTTTCAGTTTGAGATTTGTCTAAGGCTCTTGCAATAGCTTTACGCATGTTAGAGTTTTTCTCTTCTCTTTGGCTAATTTCACCAGTAGGAGCAGCAACAGCAGTTGCATCAGGAGTAGTAGTAGCTTTAGTAGCAGGAACGTAGTTTTCTATATCTACCTTTACAATTCTTCCACCTTCACCAGTTCCAACAATTTTAGCTAAATTTATTCCTTTTTCTTCTGCTAACGCTTTTGCTAAAGGAGAAGCAACAATACGTCCGTTTTCAGAATTAATTGCACTTATCTTTTTAGTAGGTGAGGCGCTTGCTTTTGGAGCTTCTGCTTTTGCAGGAGCCTCAGCAGGTTTAGGAGTATCAGCTTTATCTGTTGCAGGTACAGCTTCGGCTGGAGCAGAAGTTCCAAAATTAGCAGCTACAGAAGAAACATCAGTACCAGCTTCACCAATAATAGCTAATAAACTATCTACAGGAGCAGTTTCTCCTTCCTGTAATCCAATATATAATAGAGTTCCTTCGTTAAAAGATTCAAACTCCATAGTAGCTTTGTCTGTCTCAATTTCAGCTAAAATATCACCTTCTTCAACTTTATCTCCAACTTTTTTTAACCAAGAGGCAACAGTACCATCCGTCATGGTATCACTTAAACGGGGCATAGTAACTACAGTTACACCTTCTGGAATTTCAGCAGTAGTAGCTTCTGGAGCTGATGTAGCTTCTTCTTTAGTAGAAGTAGATGTAGTTTCTGTTTCTGCAGAATCAGCTGTTTTATCACCACCGTTTATAATTGCAGATACATCTTCGCCTTCTTCACCAATAATAGCCAATAAGCTATCTACGGGAGCAGTATCTCCTTCTTGTAATCCAATATGTAATAAAGTCCCTTCGTTAAAAGATTCAAATTCCATGGTAGCTTTATCTGTTTCAATTTCAGCTAAAATGTCACCTTCTTCAATTTTATCTCCAACTTTTTTTAGCCATTGAGCCACGGTTCCTTCCGTCATCGTATCGCTCAAACGAGGCATGTTAATAATAGTAGCCATGTTATTTTATAGGATTATTTATGTTTAACAAATGGGTAATTTTCTTGCTCATATACCATATCGTATAATTGTTGCTTGTCTGGATATGGAGAGTCTTCTGCAAATTTTTCACATTCTAAAACTCTAGTCTTAACATCTTTATCAATTTGCTTGATTTCGTCTTCTGTTAAGTATTCCTCTTTTAATATAATATCTTTCACAGTAGTGATAGGATCAATCTTTTTATATTCAGAAACCTCGTCTTTAGTACGATAGTGCTGTGCATCTGACATAGAATGACCTCTATAACGGTAGGTTTTCATTTCTAAGAACGTAGGTCCGTCTCCTCTACGAGCTCTTTCCATAGCTTCGTCCATTGCTTCTGCAACTTTAATAGGATCCATTCCGTCTACAGGACCACAAGGCATTTCGTACCCTAAACCTAATTTCCAAATTTCTTCGTGGTTGGCAGTACGCTCTACAGAAGTACCCATTGCGTATCCGTTGTTCTCAACAATAAATACAACAGGCAGTTTCCAAAGCATAGCCATGTTAAAAGTTTCGTGCAGCGAACCTTGACGAGCAGCTCCATCACCAAAACAACAAATAGTTACACCTCCTGTGTTGTGATATTTATCACCAAAAGCCATACCAGCACCTAAAGGAATTTGACCTCCAACAATACCATGACCTCCATAGAAACCTTTTTCTTTAGAAAAAATGTGCATAGAACCACCCATACCTTTAGAAGTACCAGTAACTTTACCATACAACTCGGCCATTACTTTTTTAGGGTCTACACCCATACCAATAGGCTGTACGTGATTACGATAAGCAGTAATCATTTTGTCTTTTCCACCCAATTCCATAACGTGTAAACATCCAGCTAAAATTGCCTCTTGACCATTGTAAAGGTGTAAAAAGCCTCTTACTTTTTGTTGGATATAAACCGCTGCCAATTTGTCTTCAAACTTTCTCCAGAAAAGCATATCCTTATACCAGTTGATATAGGTTTCTTTAGTGATTTCTTTCATGATTTGTTTTAAAATTTTCTATAAATAAAACTACGTAATTCTACTTAGTTTTTGTTGTGTAATATTGTCGAATAGATACAAAAATAACATATTATGATTAAGTAATAAACTTATCAGAACACTTTTTTGAAACCTTACTTTTGAGATTTTAAAGACATCTTAAAATGTGTGTGTTGAATTTCGTGGGAATCGTAATAATTATTTTATTTAGTATTTTGTTTTTTAGGTTTTTAAGTGTTTTTTAAACCTTTTTTTTTGAGTTTGAATATCGTCTTTAAAGCTTGAAGTGTTTTTTTGTTTTTTTTGATAAATAAAAATTAGAAACTAAAATTTATACCTGTACCTTAAGTATATATCTTGATTTATAGTGTCTAAAACTAATTTACGCTATAAATTTTTAGGATTGGCAACTAAATTATATTTATACGAAGGGTTACCGTTATGTACTGCGTTTTTTTAGATTTCTCCAATTTTTTATAGAGCAACACGTTTTTTAGTAACGAGTAAGTTTTCTTTTTTTTAAATAATTTGTACTAGAAATAATATTAGTTCTAATGCAATTAATTTCTATAGGAGTGGAGTGTTTAATTTTTAGTTTAAAATAGATACAAACTTGGTTGTAATTAATTGGATTAAATCTATATGATTAAACGAAATAGGATTGCTGTTAGTTTGTGTTAAGTTTTAGAACTTATTTAAACAGGCTTACGTTTCTCTGTAACATGTTACTTAATTAATTGCCTAATTTTGTACAATTTTTAATTTCTATTATGTTTTTTTAAAATAAAGAAATCTGTTTTGTGTTTAAATTATAGATTAGACAAGTTGTAAGAGTTGTTTGATTTTTACTTTTTTGTGTTAGTTTTATTCTTTAAAAGGTCGCGTTTTTCTGTAGCAGTTAACAATTTATTTTTATAATTGATACTATCAAGATAACGATTGTATTTAAAACCGATAGAACGAACTTTATTCACCTCAGAACTTTTGATAGGAGATAGGTAAATAAGCAGAGTTCTTTTCTTTTTAAAAAGGAATAGGAAATAATTACTTTTATTTATTCTTCATCTGATGAGCTCCAAAATTCACGTTGTTTGTTTAGTTTGCGCTCTTGCTCCGCATATTCTTCTATAGAAATTACTTTTAAAAAAGATGGATGTTGTTCAATACTGTATTCTATTTTTTTAACAATATCATTCATGTCTTCATTTTCGTAATCAATATCTAAAGGTTGTTTGATTACCATAGATTGTAAAATTCCTCGTTTTTTAATCAGCAATCCTTTTTTATCAAAAGAACGTCTAAAACCATCAATAACTATTGGAACCACAATAGGTTTGTATGTTTTAATCAAATGTGCTGTACCTCTCCTTACAGGGTTAAATGGTTTGGTTGTTCCTTGAGGAAATGTAATAACCCAACCATCGTCTAAAGCTTTTTTAATATTGGTAATGTCAGACATTTTTACTTGTCTATTTACGTTTTGACCTGAAGATCTCCAAGTTCGTTCAATGGAAATAGAACCTACATAAGCAAAAACTTTAGGCAAAAAACCAGATTTCATAGTTTCTAAAGCTGCTATGTAGTATAAGTTTAATTTTGGATGTAACAAATAGGTCCATTTTTTTAAGGTATTGTCCCTACCATTTAAAGTTGCATAAAATACATGAAACATTGCAGCAACATCAGCAAAATAGGTTTGATGATTGGAGATAAACAAAACATTTCTATCTGGTAAATCTTTTAATATTTCAGATCCTTCTATTTTTAATTTATTAAATCCATTGTACCTTCGGTAAGATACGATACCTATCAGAGTAATAAGAATTCTTTTTAAAAAAAGAGATTGACCAAAAGGGTTTTTTTTAAATAAGCCCATTTATAAATAGTTTAGTTTTATTGGATAACAAATTTACAATAATTTGTCTCCAATTATAGATTTTTTAAAACTTCTTTAAATTCATTTAAAATCGTAGAACTTACTCATCATATTCTATGTTTTCTATATAATAAATATTTGCTTTTTAAATAGTTATGAGGAGGCTAATTAACTTATCAATTTTATGATTTATTATAAAACGATTAACGTACTTCGTGAAAGCAATTATGGGTTTATAGAAAAATCATTAAGAGAAACATATATTGCTGTAAGTTGCTCAAATTCATTTTTTTGTATACTTTAACTCTATGAAATCGAAATATATAAAACTACTACTAAGTCTGTTGTTTGATGGAGTAGGATTGTTCTCTTATTTTGTTCCGCAATTTGGAGAGGTTATAGATGTTGTTTGGGCACCGTTATCTGCTTTTTTACTTATAAAGTTGTATCAAAACAAAGTATCTAAATATACGGCAGTTGTTGGTTTTGTAGAAGAGATTTTGCCTTTTACAGACTTTGTACCCACTTTTACAATTACCTGGTGCTTGAGTTATTTAATTGATAAAAAGAAGGGTTAAGATTTTAATTTCATCCTTTTCATCATTTTAGTTTGCATGTTCTTAAAAAATCTGTATTGTCCAACCAACCATCCTACATAAGGTAGTGTAAATTGATAGACCAAAAATACAGGGATAATGTAAAGCAGATAGTATACAATAAGTTGCAAATTTTCTTTGGTAATACCTATTAAGGACAATGCAGGTCTTACAATAAAAGCAGCAAAGGAACCATTAATACTAAAAGCAATTAAGATGGCTAGTATTTCCCAATTAGAAGTTAACCCCCAACGTTGTTTTAATTTGTCCATTTAAAATATTTTTAGCAAAAGTAACCGATAAACTAATAAATACTATTAAAGTTTATAAAAATTTGTTCTTTAATTCAGGAGTCGGAATCATACAACTTTCTTTTTTTCCATACCAAGCATATCTTTTTTTGGCTATATAATCGTAAACCAAATCTCTTATAGGTTTAGGGATGATGTAGAATAAATAAAGCAATGGATAAATTCCGTTTAGTTGTTTTGCAATGGTTAAAGCGGCACTAGATTTTGTGTATATTTTTTGTGGAGTAACCAAAAGAACCGAATCAATAGTTTTTAAATTAGGCTTGTTTTGTTGTAAGTATTCTTTAACTTGTTTGGATTGTAGAGTAGAAAAAACAAATGTGTTTTTTGAATCATTTTTAATAATAAATTGAACTGAACTCTCACATAAATTACAAACACCATCAAATAAAACCAATGGATTTTTTTGGATAATATCTTCTATATTATTAAAACTATTACTCATTTTAATTTATTTTTAGTATACGAATATACATGCATAATAGATTAAAAATAAATTATCTTTTAAAAATTTTACACCCAAAAAAACATTATAATATTTGAAATTAATTTATAGCATAGGATATCTTTTTTATAAAAAATGTAGTGCTTTTGTTGGAGTAGATCCTAATACGACTGTCAAAAAATCAACATGTAATTATTGATAGAGCTACATCTCCTTTTAAGGACTATGGGAATTGAATTATTTAGATGTTTTTTTTTAAGCTTTAGTATACAGATGGTTTAAATTATATTTCTATATCCATTAATAGAATTTGATGATGGTAGTAGTCATTTTACAATATATACAGAAAATAATTGGGTAATCAGCTTGAAAGGAATAGAGATATGTTACTTAAAACAAATTTCACACTCCTCTATAGAGAAGATTATGGAGTTTTTTATGTAATTACGGCACTTTGCAAAAGAATAGTACTGAGCGAGGTTAAGTAGCTACTCCAAAGATTTACAGATTTATTTTCCTTATCTTTCTCTGGATTTGGAATTAAAAATTAACAATCATTAAAAATAGAGAGGTTTTATTCTGCAAAATAAAAAAGCTCCCTCAAAAATTAATTTTTGAGGGAGCTTTTTTTAGATAATTAGATAGCTAAAAATTATTTAACGTTTACCAATTCTACATCAAAAACTAAAGTAGCATTTGGTGGAATTACACCTCCAGCTCCGCTAGTACCATATCCTAAATTAGAAGGAATTACCAAGCGAGCTTTGTCTCCAACTTCTAATAGTTGGATTCCTTCATCCCATCCAGAAATAACCTGACCTACACCAATAGCAAATTCAATAGGTTCGTTTCTTTTGTATGAAGAATCAAATACCGTTCCATCAGCTAATTGACCTTTGTAGTGCACAGATACTTGTTTTCCTTTGGTTGCTTTTTTACCAGAGTTACCAGCTTGAATAATTTTGTATCTCAATCCACTAGCTGTTTTTTCGTAACCTGCAGCTAATTTTTCTAATTCTAATTCACGAGATTCTGCTTCTGCTTTAATTTTAGCCTCTCTAGCACCTTCAAAAGTTCTAAAAGCTTCAATAGCATTAAATTTCTCAGCAGCTTCACCTACACGAACAATCTCTAGAGACTCCAATTCATCGCCTTGTGCAATAGCATCAACAATATCTTGTCCTGTAACTACTTTTCCAAATACAGTATGCTTACCGTCTAACCATGGAGTAGCAGTATGAGTAATAAAAAATTGAGAACCATTACTACTAGGCCCAGAATTAGCCATAGACAATACTCCAGGTGTATCGTGTTTTAATTCTGCTACAATTTCATCATCAAAACTATAACCAGGATTTCCTGTTCCAGTTCCTTGAGGACATCCTCCTTGTATCATAAAATCAGCAATCACACGGTGAAACTTTAAACCATCATAATAAGGAGTTCCTTGAGGTTTTGCGCTATTTTCCATGTTTCCTTCTGCCAAAGCAACAAAGTTACCTACAGTTCCAGGAGTTTTTTCAAACTCTAAATTTACTAAAATCTCACCTTTAGAGGTGTTAAATTTTGCGTACAATCCGTTATTCATGTTCTTCTTATTTATTTTAAAAATGGATTTGATTGAAGAAAAATCAATACTTAATCCAACGTTTACATTGTTTGAGTTGATACCATTTCCTAATGGAGAAAAAACTTTTCCTGCAGAAGCCATAATAGATAATTTATCGTTGATACGATAATAACCTCCTAGTTTAGCCTTGCTAATGATTCCTTCTTTGGTATCAATTCCAGCACCACCACCTGCACCTATTAAAAATTCTGTAAATAACTGCAGTTTTTCTTTTGCAAATATAGGAGAATAGAATCCTAATCCAACCATTCCATCAGCATATCCTCCAGCACCTAATTTACTTTTGACATCATTTCCGTTGTAGGTGCTTTCATAAGCAAAAGCAGCCTGACCTGTTACGTATAAGTATTTGTTAATATCGTAGTTTAGATGTAGTGATAGTAAATGAAGATCAATAGGATCAAAATTATCGATAGCATCTCTTTGTACATTAAAATACGTTTGGTGTTGTATACCAATTCTAATACCATTACTTTTTAATGATTTTGCCCTAATATCTGTGTATGGAGCGTAAAAACCACCTGTGTTGGTGTTTATTTTAAGTCCTCCTCCAAAAGTATAGGCTTCCAAATCACCATCAATAGCTCTTAAATAACCGCCATGTCCTTGCAAAGATATGTGTGGGGTAATTTTATATTCTAAACCAAGGCTAGGGTAAATAGTAGCACCACCTTCTTCTTTTATTCTACCTCCCGCAGCACCAAAAGCAAATTTGGTAAATACATTAAAATGTTTGGTTTGTATAGGTTCATATCCTATTCCTCCAAATACATCCATAAATCCAGCTCTTAAGCCTTTGTAAATAGCATCGGTATGTATAAAAGCAAAGGCATTTTGTCTAAAATAACGTTGGTATTCAAAACCTAATAAATATAAAGTGTTGTCTAACAATTCAAAATTATTAAGGCCGTCTTTTCTGGAGTTTCCAGTAGGTAGAAATTGATCAAATCGTAAACCAAAAGCGTTTTTATGAAAGGGTCTATACCAAGGGTTACTTTTGGTGGGCCTAAAATTTTGATTGGCATTTTGATAATTGCTAAAATTAACCTGAATAGGTATTTCTGCAAAAATAGAAGCGCTATTACTTTTGATAGCTCCTGTGTAAAAGTTAAAGTGACTGTACTGGAGTCCAATATGAAATTTAGGAAAATGATAAGAAAGACCAATATTTGGATTGATATAAGCCCCTTTATTAATAACAGCTCTATAACCACCACCACCACCAAAATTAAGGTTAGTGTCTATAAAAAAGTTAGAAAATAGTTTTTTTGTATATCCTAATTCTATTCCTATGGTAAACAAGCCACCTTGATCTCCAAAAAGAGCTGTGTGCATGTTAGCACCTCCATAAATATTTTTAGTAATAGGAATTTGGTAGTGTATACCTGCCAAGCCCATTGTTTCTCCCGTGGCATTAGAAATTCCTTTAGGCATTTCTACGGGCATATAATTTAAACGAACTATATTGGTTAGCGAGGTAATTTGTGTGGAAGCGTCTGTTTTCTCTTTCTGAGAAAAAGTCAGAAACGAAATCAAACAAAAAACAACAAAAAACAATTTTTTCATAAGTGTAAGTTTTATTTAAATTCGCTTGTAAAGTGTAGTTTAACAGACTTGTACTTGTCTTGAGTCATTTGTATAGTAAAAGCAGAATCTGCTAAAAAGACTAACTGGCCTTGTTTGTCTTTTGCTAAATAACGTTGCTTTACACGTTTAAACTCTTCAAATTCAGTTTTGTTATCGGTAGGTTCTACCCAACAAACTTTGTGCATGTTTAGATTTTCGTAAGTACATTTTGCACCGTATTCATGTTCTAAACGGTATTGAATTACTTCGTATTGTAGTGCTCCTACGGTTCCAATAACTTTACGTCCGTTTAATTCTAAAGTAAATAATTGTGCCACCCCTTCATCCATTAACTGATCTAAACCTTTGTACAATTGTTTAGATTTTAAAGGATCAGCATTGTTTACATATCGGAAATGCTCTGGAGAAAAACTAGGAATTCCTTTAAAATTAATTATTTCCCCTTCTGTTAATGTATCTCCAATTTTAAAGTTTCCTGTATCGTGTAAACCAACAATATCTCCAGGGAAAGATTCGTCCACAATTTCTTTTTTCTCGGCAAAAAAAGCATTGGGGCTAGAAAATTTCATCTTTTTATTATTTCTTACATGCAAGTAAGGAGCATTTCTTTTAAAAGTTCCAGAAACTATTTTGATAAAGGCTAATCTGTCTCGGTGTTTAGGATCCATATTGGCATGAATTTTAAAAACAAACCCTGTTAGTTTTTGTTCTTTAGAGTCTATCAAACGTTCTTCTGCTTGTTTGGGCTGTGGATCTGGAGCAATTTCAATAAAACAGTCTAACAATTCTTTTACACCAAAATTGTTTAGTGCAGAACCAAAAAATACGGGTTGTAGATCTCCATTTAAATATTCTTCTTGATCAAATTCAGGATATACACCCTCAATCATTTCAATTTCTTCTCTTAAAGTAGCTGCTGCTTTTTCGCCAACCAATTCGTCTAATTCAGGGACATTGATATCTGTAAATTCTACACCGCTTGTAACGGTTTGTTTGTTGTCTGCAGAAAATAAATTGATTTTCTTTTCCCAGATATTGTAGATTCCCTGAAAATCGTATCCCATACCAATAGGAAAAGATAATGGAGTAGTGGTTAAACCTAATTTTTGTTCTACTTCATCTAACAAATCAAAAGCATCTTTACCTTCACGGTCTAATTTGTTGATAAAAACAATGATTGGGATTTTACGCATTCTACAAACTTCTACTAATTTTTCAGTTTGTGGCTCAACACCTTTGGCAACATCAATAACTACAATCACGCTATCTACAGCAGTTAAAGTTCTAAAGGTATCTTCTGCAAAGTCCTTATGTCCGGGAGTGTCTAAAATATTAATTTTACGATCTTTATAGTTAAAAGCTAATACAGAAGTGGCTACAGAAATACCACGTTGACGTTCTATTTCCATAAAATCGGAAGTAGCTCCTTTTTTAACTTTGTTGTTTTTTACAGCCCCAGCTTCACTAATAGCACCACCAAAAAGTAACAATTTTTCGGTTAGTGTTGTTTTACCTGCATCGGGGTGAGAAATAATTCCAAAAGTTCTTCTACGCTTAATTTCGTCTATAAATGCCATTCTGTTAATTTAAAACCGATAATTTCGGATGGCAAATATACAGTTTCAATGTTCATTGTGCAATTACGAGTTTTAGATTTCAGAAATCAATAATAGGTTTTCTATATTTATTTTAGTTGATTTTGGGGTTTGATTTTGTAATGTCAAATTTTAACATAGATTGATTATTATTAATTAATAGCATAAAAAAACAATATCAGTATTTATGTACGTATTTTAATTACTAATTAACGTTAGTTCAACTCAAGCAAAAGCAGTGTTAGGTAACATATTAGTAATTTTAAGAGAAGGTTTCTTAGGTGAAAACGGATAAACCATAAATCATATTAGCTATAAAATTATCAAAATATTTATGCCTAGAATGTTCAATTTGGGAGGTTATTTGTACTTAGTATTCTGTTGGTGGCCTAGTTGTATTTTTATTATACACTAAAATTTAGTACCTAAAAAGGTTATTTTTTTTGATGCAAGAATTTGTGAGGATAAAATAAATTGAGGAACTTTAATTTAAAGCAGTTTGTTATAAAAAGCGTATTTTAAAAATAAAAAGGAGTAGAACTATTAAAATTCTACTCCTTTTGTTTTAGCAATTAAGCTAAAAAATATAAGTTGTTTTGTCTATAAGTGAATTACTTCATCATAAGCATCCGCAACAGCTTCCATCACGGCCTCAGACATAGTAGGGTGGGGGTGAACCGTTTTTAACACTTCATGACCTGTAGTTTCTAATTTACGACCTAATACCGCCTCAGCAATCATATCGGTAACACCTGCACCAATCATATGACATCCTAACCATTCTCCGTATTTTGCATCAAAAATTACTTTTACAAATCCTTCTTTAGTTCCTGCTGCAGAAGCTTTTCCTGAGGCAGAGAAAGGAAATTTTCCAATTTTTAATTCATAACCAGCTTCCTTAGCTGCTTTTTCTGTCATTCCTACAGAAGCAATTTCTGGGTACGCATAGGTACATCCTGGAATATTTCCGTAGTCAATAGGTTCTGTATGCAAACCAGCAATTTTTTCAACACATGTAATTCCTTCTGCAGAAGCAACATGTGCCAAAGCTTGACCTGGTACTACATCTCCAATAGCATAATAGCCAGGGATATTTGTTTGATAAAAATCGTTTACAATAATTTTATCTCTATCTACTACAATTCCAACTTCTTCTAAACCAATGTTTTCTATATTGGTTTTAATTCCAACAGCAGATAATAACACATCAGCCTCTAATTTTTCTTCTCCTTTTGCAGTTTTTACCGTAGCTATAACTCCATTTCCAGACGTATCTACTGACTCTACAGAAGAGTTCGTCATAATTTTAATTCCAGCTTTTTTTAAGGAATTACCAAATGCTTTGGAAACATCTGCATCCTCTACAGGAACTACAGTTGGCATAAACTCTACAATGGTTACTTCTGTACCCATAGAGTTGTAAAAGTGTGCAAATTCTACTCCAATTGCACCAGACCCCACTACAATCATTTTTTTCGGTTGCTCAGGTAAAGTCATTGCTTGGCGGTATCCAATTACTTTTTTACCATCCTGAGGTAAGTTAGGTAGTTCTCTAGAGCGAGCTCCAGTTGCAATAATAAGATGATCTCCAGAATACTCAGTTACTTTTCCGTCAGTATCTGTAACATCTACTTTTTTACCTGCTTTAATTTTTCCAAAACCATTGATAACGTCAATTTTGTTCTTTTTCATCAAGAACTCAATTCCTTTGCTCATTCCGTTAGCAACCCCACGAGAACGTTTGATTACAGCTTCAAAATCTTTATCAATAGCTTCTGCCTTTAATCCGTAATCATCTACATGCTTTAAATAATCGTATACTTGAGCACTTTTTAACAAAGCTTTTGTAGGAATACAACCCCAGTTTAAACAGATACCTCCTAAAGATTCTTTTTCTATAACAGCAGTTTTTAATCCTAACTGCGATGCTCTAATAGCGGTAACATATCCTCCAGGTCCACTTCCGATAACAATAACGTCGTATTTCATGTGTATATTTTTTGTTCTAATGGTTTTTAATTACTATATGCAAATGTAAGAATTCAAATCTATATTACATATAGGAAATAGGTGTAAATTTTACGTATTAATACGTAGCAATTAAAAAAAGTAAACAAAATAAGATACTGGTTGCAGATGGTTTAATAGAAGTGAGAATAAATAAGATAGACAGAAAACAGCATACAAAGAATATTTAGAATGCTATTTACTCCATTTTTATTAACCTTGGATAAAGTGGATAGTATAAAAACACAAACGATGCTAAATAAAATGATAGTAATCACAGCAGCTTCAATTCCTACATTATAGGCTGTTAGAGGAAAAAAAATACGTTGTTTTTGATAGTAAATGGAAGCAATGTTTTTTGCAAAGCTAAAGCCATGAATCCCTCCTAAAATAAATAAAACAAGAAGCGGAAGGGTTTTGTTTTTTAGTTTAGTACCTAGGTAATTAAGCAAGGATAGTATTAAGATTGTGAAAGGAATCAATAGATGGATAGTGGCTTGTTTTACATGGCTTAGTTGATAGCTAACTAAAAAAATAGAAACGGCATTTCCTAGTACAAACAAGGTAAGTAAAGAGAGTGACCTTTGCCAGTTTTTTAGATCGATACCTACAGAAAGTGTTAGCACAAATAGTATATGTAGCATAGATTTCCAGTCAATTAAATGCCAGAATCCCATTTTGAAATAAGGTAAAAATTCATTCCACATACATAGTTTTTTTAAAATTAACAGACTTAAAAGCCTGATTATTAATATTCAGGCTTTTGTTATTTACATTCTTTTGGGTACTTCTATTCCAAGTAAGTTAAAAGCATTTTTTATGGTAGTTCCTACTTTATAGGATAGTTGCGTTCTAAAAATCTTTAAAGCTTCATCTTCACATCCTAATATGTAAGAACTTTGATAAAAAGAATTGTACTCTTTAACCAAGTCATAAGTATAGTTAGCTATTAATGCTGGGCTATGATTTTTAGAAGCTAGTTGAACTGTTTCTGGATACAATTCTAAGCATTTAATAACGGTTAGCTCTTTGTCAGAAATTTTAATGTTTTGTTGCGTAATATATTCAAAGTCGGCTTTTCTTAAAATAGATTGAATTCGAGCGTATGTATATTGAATAAAAGGGCCTGTGTTTCCGTTAAAATCAATAGATTCTTTAGGATCAAACAAAATACGTTTTTTAGGATCTACTTTTAAAATGTAATATTTTAAAGCTCCCATTCCAATAACGGTGTATAGCTTTTCTTTTTCTTCTTCAGAATACCCTTCTAACTTTCCTAATTCCTGCGAAATTTCACGTGCGGTATTTACCATTTCTGCCATTAAATCGTCGGCATCTACAACGGTTCCTTCTCTAGATTTCATTTTTCCAGTGGGTAAATCTACCATTCCGTAAGAAAGATGGTACATATTATCCGCCCAAGTATGTCCTAGTTTTTTTAAGATTAAGAACAATACTTTAAAATGATAATCTTGTTCGTTACCAACCGTATAGGTTAAGGCATTGATGTCAAATTCTTCAAATCGTTGTAGAGCGGTTCCTAAATCTTGAGTAATGTAAACCGAGGTTCCGTCAGCACGCAAAACCAATTTTTCGTCCAAGCCTTCGTCAGATAAATCAATCCAAACAGAGCCATCTTCTTTTTTATAAAAAACACCAGATTTTAACCCCTCTTGCACACAATCTTTACCTAGTAAATAAGTTTCACTTTCGTAATAATTCTTATCAAAAGTAACCCCTAGATTTTTATAAGAAACGGCAAAACCATCGTATACCCATTGGTTCATGGTTTTCCAAAGAGCAACTACTTCTGTATCTCCAGCTTCCCACTTGCGAAGCATCTTTTGAGCCTCCAGTAAAAGTGGAGCTTGTTTTTTTGCTTCTTCTTCTGTTTTACCTTGAGTTATTAAGGTTTTTATTTCTTCTTTATACGCTTTGTCAAAAGCAACATAGTAGTTACCTACTAGTTTATCACCCTTTAAGCCTGTGTTTTTAGGTGTTTCTCCATTTCCAAATTTTTGCCATGCCAACATACTTTTACAAATATGAATACCACGGTCGTTTATAATTTGAGTTTTATATACTTTTTTTCCTGAAGCTGCTATAATTTTGGCTACAGAAAAACCTAATAAATTGTTACGTACGTGTCCTAAATGCAAAGGTTTATTGGTGTTGGGAGAAGAGTATTCTACCATCACGGCTTTTTCGCCAGCTTTAGGTTTAAGGGTTCCAAAATTTTTGGTATTGTATATTTTATAAAAGTTATTTAAAAAATAACTAGGGTTAATGGAGATATTTAAAAAACCTTTTACCACATTAAAATCGGTAACCAATTCTATGTTTTCTTTAAGGTATTCTCCTATTTGAGTTCCAATTTGAACAGGGTTTCCTTTTACAAAACGCAAAAACGCAAATACAACAATGGTAACATCTCCTTCAAACTCTTTACGAGTTGCTTGAAATTCTACCGTTGTAACTTCAGTTTTAAAAATTTCTACAAACGCTTTTTTAACAGCGGTTTCTAAATGGTTTTGAATACTCATTTTTATGTATTTCTATTGAGTGGTAAAAATACACAAATAAAACGATTTGAAATAAAGTTTAAATTTGGTTTTAAGATTTGATATTAAACAAAAAAAAACCGCCTTTTAACAAGACAGTTTTTTTTAATATAGTAAAGTAGAAAGAAATTATTCTGCATGGGTTGCATCATCAACCTCATCTTTTACTTCTTCAAATCCTTCTTTAACAGCATCTCCTGTTTCTTCTACACCGTCTTCTATTCCTTCACCAACTTCTTCAAATCCGTCTTTTACTTTATCTTTAGGACTTTCTTTACAGCTAACTGTTAAGGTAATTACAGCAAATAATACGGTACCAATTGTAAATAATTTTTTCATTTTTTCTTGTTTTTATAATTAATGTTATGATTAAAATATTTTTTTTTAAAACCCAAATCCTGCGGAAATTTGTAAAACTCTATTTTTTTGATTTCCTTGATCGTATACTTTGTTGGTTCCAAAGTAATAACGAATACCTAATGTTAATCCAGAATCTGTTCTAAATCCTGTACCCACGTTCCATCCAAAATCGTAATCGTTAGGATTGTATTCCGATTCACTATCAAACAAATCAAAAGATGCGTCAATTGTTTCCTTATGGTAAATGGCAACTCCAATTTGTGGACCACCTTCTAAATATAAGTTTTTATGGGGGTAGATTTTAAGCATTACGGGTAGGTTGATGTAGTTTAGTTCTTGCGTAAAATTTCCAGCATTGTTACTAATTTTATATCCTTGTTGGGAATATAAAAGTTCTGTTTGTAGTGCTATGTATTTTTTTAAAAATATTTCGTTATAAACTCCAACATGAAAGCCGTTTTTTGTTTTGGTATCAGTATCTCCATCAATAGAGGCGCTAGATAGGTTATAACCTCCTTTGATACCCACGTTGGATTTTTCGTATAATTTATCTTGTGCCACCATTGCAAAGGTAGAAATAAAAACACATAGTATTGTAAGTAAATGTTTCATTATTCAAGGTGTTTTAATTGTGTTAACTATTTTTTAGAATTGATATCTTAAACTAAAACCACTATCTACATCAATTCCGTTAGAATAATTGTTATTAATGCTAATTTCTGGACGCAAGTCAAAAGATAGTAATAGCGGAATTTTAAAATTATATTCAATTCCTAAATTTCCATTTGCAGAAATAAATAATTGATTATTAGTATTCCCATTATCATCATAAAAACCAGCACTAGCACCAGCACCCACATACCAATTTAACCGTTTTACAATGGGCGAAACCCACTGGTGTATTCCTGTTAATTTAAGTGCATTGTAATTGCTGTTATTTCTCCAGCCTAAATCTAACTCTAATCTAGTTTTACTATCTAACAATCTTTGGTAAGAAATTTCAGAACCAAAGCCATCGTTATCACCAAGTCTTATACCAATTGCGTTTGGAGACATTACTTGGGCATTTGTTTTTAGAGAGCCAAATAAAGTTAAACAAACAAACGTTAAAAGCAGATTTTTATAGATGGTTGATTTTTTCATGATAATTAATTTTAATAATTGCATACTGCAAATTTAAGGCAGAAGTAGGTTGTTTAAGTTGATGTGTTTTATAAGAAATGGTGATGCTTATCAACTTTTAAAAAAGAGTACTTTATTTGTTATCTTTGAGCTTAAAAGAATTTAGATGCCAGAGAACCATATATACAGTGAAAACTTTACTTCAATCCTTAACAATCTTTTTCACGGAGTACTACTAATGAGTCAAAAAGGAAAGATTATAGAGTTTAATAAAGCTAGTTTGATGATTTTACAGCGATCTCCTAAAGAGATAGAAGGGGTTAAATTGAGTACGATTTTATCTGATATGTACAGATTTTCTTTTGAAAAATATTTTGAAAGTTGTTTAAATTTAGAAACTAAAAATTACGGAAAGTTTGAAGTTAATTACGAAATAGAACATCATCCTTTAGCAATTTTAGAAATAGATTGCAATCAGAATTTTAGATCTGAAGACGATGATAAGGTTTATACAATTTGTATTATAAATGACATCACAAAACGAAAAGAATTAGAAAAAGAATTAGAAAAACAAAAAAAATCTAAAGAAGTTATTTTAGAGAAACTAGAGAGAGAGCAAGAATTAAACGATATGAAATCTCGCTTTATTTCTATAGCTTCTCATGAATTTAGAACTCCTTTGGCAGGAATTTTATCTTCGGTAGATTTAATAGAACGTTATTTAGATATAGATGCCCAACTATGGTCACAATTTACACACAAGGGTAAAGTAGAATCGCACGTATCAAAAATTAGAACTTCTATAAGTACATTAACAAGTACTTTAAATCAGTTTTTATCTTTAGGACAGTTAGAAGAAGGAAAAATAGAATATCATATAGAAGCGTTTGATTTACAAAAAGCTTTAAATATTTTTACAGATGAATTTTTACCTTTATTAAAAAAAGGACAACAGCTTAATTTTGAGTTTAAAACAGTAGAAACTCAAGTGCACATGGATAAAAATATTCTTAGACATATTGTTAATAATTTAATATCCAATGCCATTAAATACACACCAGAGCACAAAAATATATTTGTAGTAGCAGGTGTTGCTAATGATAAAATTGACATTTCAATACGAGACGAAGGTATGGGAATTCCACAAGAAGATCAAAAAAATATGTTCAGACGTTTTTTTAGAGCCAAAAACGTAACCAATTTGCAAGGAACAGGCTTGGGATTAAATATTGTAAAAAAATATGTACTATTGATGGATGGTCATATTTCTTTTGAGAGTAAAGAAAACGTTGGTACCATTTTTAGAGTGACTTTTTCACGACAAAAAACAAACCAAGGAAATATTAGAGAACTTTTATAAATAAAAGATGAAAAAAATACTATTAATTGAAGACGATTTGGTTTTAAGAGAAAATATTTCTGAATTGATTGAGTTGGCAGGGTATGAGGTGGAGATGGCAGAGAATGGAATGATAGGGATAGAAAAAACAAAATCCTTTAAACCTGATTTAATTCTATGTGATGTAATGATGCCAGAATTGGATGGATATGGAGTTTTGTATTTTTTAAGTCAAAACCCAGAAACAGCAACCATCCCTTTTATATTTTTAACAGCCAAATCTGAAAAAGAAGATTTAAGAAAAGGAATGGAGTTAGGTGCAGATGATTATTTGTTTAAGCCTTTTGAAAGTACAGAATTGATAAAAGCTATAGAGAGTAGACTAAAAAAAAATGAGCTGTTAAAAAATCAATACAAATCAGATGTTCATACTTTTTTAGAAGTTGCTAAAGAGGTAGTAACCTTAAAAGACGTTAAACAACAGTCTTATGTGTTTAACTACAAACCTAAAGAATATATTTACAAAGAAAATGAGCACGTACATTTTGTGTATTATGTAGAAAAAGGTAGTGTAAAAACTTACCGATACAATACAGATGGTAAAGAGTATATTACATCGGTATTTAAAGAGGGGCAATTTTTTGGATTTCAGCCTATTTTTGAAGAGAAAACCTATGATGAAATAGCAGAAACACTAGAAAGCACTACTTTAACCAAAATTTCTAAAGAAGATTTTTTAACACTGATTTACGAAAACAGAGAAGTGGCTCAGCAATTTATGCGTATCATCTCTGCATCTTTAAGTTCTAAAGAGGAAGACTTAATGCTAATGGCATACAGCTCTGTTAGAAAAAGAGTTTCTAAAAAACTACAAGAACTATTAGCTACCTCCAACGAAATAACCTTATTAAGAACAGACTTGGCAAAGTTAACGGGTACTACTAAAGAGAGTTTAACTAGAACCTTAACTGAATTTAAAAATAATAAAATTATTAAAACAGAAGGAAAAAAAATAATTTTAGTAGATAGAGAGAAATTACAAAAGCTTGATTTAATTTGGTAAAATTTTAAAATTTAGAAATAACACCCCGCTTACATATAGCGGGGTTTTTGCTTTTAATTAGAGAAGTTGATTTAAATCAATTTAAACATACTGTTGTGGTCAACTCTTTAAAGAATGTATCTCTTTAAATTTGTAATATAATTACAAAAGACAAGGATTATGTATAACGTAAAAGCAAATATACCTGAAGACGAATTTAGAAAATTAGCCTACACAGAAGATTTTAATTGTGTATCCATATACTGCCCAATTCAAAAGGAACTAACTACCTCTAAATTTTTTTTTCAAAATCAAATAGAAAAATTAGTTGAAAAGTTAACAAGCAAGGGGTTAGAGTCTACCTCTACACAAAATATAAGAGGTCATTTAGAACAAATATTAAACGATACAGATATTTGGAACTCACAAAACATAAATAAACCAATTACATTAGTTGTTTTTGCAAACGAAAACGAAGTAAGTTCTTTTTTATTAGACGGAACGTTAAACAACTGTATTCATATTACCACCAACTACTACTTATTACCGCTATTTGGCAAAGCTACGCAAAGTCAATTAATTCATGATTCTTTAAAAATTAAAGAAATTACATTAGAACAAGACTTAGCAACTAACAGAATAGAAGAAATAATACCTTTAGCTTACGAGAGTAAAATAGATACGTTATATGTTTCTTCAGAAAACGGACTGTATGGAATATACGATGCGGTAAATAATACAACAATGATTGATAGTGAGAAAAGTTCTAAAAACATGTCGCTCATCAATTTAGCATCTATACTTACTTATAGATATGGAGGACAGGTATATTTGGTAAATCCCATAGATATGCCCTTGGTAGGGATTAGAATTCAAGCAATATTAAAACAACAAAAATAATTATGGAAGAGTTTTTAAACATCAATAAATCATACGAATTAGTTAAAAGCAAGTTGTTAACTTGGACAGAGGATTTAATATCTATGTTGCCTAACATAATACTATGTATTTTTCTATTAGTTTTATTTTACGCAATAGCAAAATTAGTAAGAATGTTGGTTACTAAGGGAGCAAAAAAAGTGATGGATAACACCGCTTTGATAAGTCTTTTAGGAACCATGAGTTTTTTAATAATCTTTTGTATAGGTTTATTTGTAGCGCTAAGTGTTTTAAAACTAGACAAAGCAGTAACTTCTTTATTAGCAGGTGCTGGGGTAATAGGTTTGGCATTGGGTTTTGCTTTTCAGGATACAGCAACAAATTTTATTTCTGGAATATTTATGGCAGTAAGAAAGCCATTTAGAATTAACGATGTAATAGAAACATCGGATGAAATGGGGTTTGTTAAGCAAATTAACTTGAGAAATATTATTATGCATTCCTTTAATGGACAAGAGGTTATTATTCCCAATAAAGATGTTTTTCAGCATACTATAAAAAATTATTCATCCTTAAAAAACAGAAGAGTAGAGATTGATTGTGGAGTGGCTTATGATTCAGATTTAGAGTCTGTTAAAAAAATTGGAGAAGAAGCTATCCTATCTATGGATTTTGTAAATAAAGACAAAGGAGTAAACTTGTTTTTTAATGAATACGGAGGAAGCTCTATTAATTTTACATTGTATTTTTGGATAGATGTAAACGACCAGCCAGGGTTTTTAAAAGCAAGAAATAACGCAATTATAGCAATAAAAAAAGCTTTTGATAAAAACAATATAGGAATCCCTTTTCCTATCAGGACTTTAGATTTTGATCCCAAAGCAATTCAATCAATTTTAAATAATAACAATCAATAAAATATAAAACATGGAAAATACAGGAAAAATTATCTTATCGTTATTTGTAGGAGCAGCCATTGGAGCCGTTGCAGGTATTTTATTAGCACCCGACGAGGGAGAGATGACAAGAGAGAACTTAAAAAATAAAATTGTAGATCTTAAAAATCAGCTATTAGATTTAATAGAAAAAGGTGAAGATTTGGCATCTGACAAGGTTAAAGAAATAAGAATAAAAATAGCCAAACTAGAAAACGATTTAAAAATAGCAATGGTACAGTAAAACAAAAGACTATGAAAAATGATTTGATAAAATATATAGAATTACAAAAAAAATTACTTCAATTTGAATTGGTAGAAAAAATAGGAGAATTAAGATCTAAATACCTGTTTAAACTATGTGTAGGTTTGTTAATGTTTTTCTTCTCACTATTTATCAGTATAGGAATCTCTTTGTATTTAAACGCCCTTTTTGATAGTGTTTATTTAGGATTTATTGCAATTTCGGCATTTTTCTTACTGCTAGTACTTACGCTTATCGTTTGTAAAAAAAAGATGGTGAATGCTATTTTTAACAATTACATAAACCAACATATTCCCTCTTAAAATTTATACCAATGAAAAACTCTAATTTTTACATACACAAACAAATTTTGTTAAAAGAAATAGAACTGCAAGAGGTTGTGTTAAGGCAATCGCTTAAAAGTAAGGTTCATTTTTATGAGGTTGTTTTACCAAAGAAACTATTTAGTAAATTATTAGTATCAACAAGCTCAAAATTTAATATAAACAACTTAGTTAAATCTATAAAAAAAATAAAAAGTTTGAGTAGTTTTTATAAACTGGCCAAAGTTTTTTTTAAAAAATAACATAAAATGAAACTTCTCAAACTTTCGTATTTAAAATACATTGCCTACACTTTAATATCTGTAGCTCTTGTAATTTTAGGCATAGTGAACTGCAAGTTTTTTTTAGCTCCTTTTACTGTTGCAGTTTTAATTAGCTTGGCACTGTGTCCATTATTAAAAAGATTAAAACGTATAATTCCATCTCATTTTATTGCTGTTTTAATAGTTGTACTACTTTTTTTTACTAGTATTGGTGTTGTTTTTTATATGATTGGTGTTCAGATTATAGATTTTTATGATAAGTATCCAAATTTAGATGAAAAGTTAAACATACTTCTCTCAAAATTTGAAACTTTTATGGAACACTCTCTAGGTATTAAAGAAGTTAATTTAACTAAAACCACACAAGAAAACAAAGAGCATCTTATATCATCTGCTTCTTCCTATGTTATTTCTTTATTTGGAAGTGTTGGTGTATTTATTGCAAACGCAACATTAATACCGCTCTATATATTTTTGTTATTGTTATATAAAAACTTTATTAAATGCCACTTAAAAAAAATAGTAAAACCTTTAAAAATAAAAGAGCAATCTTTGTTTAAAGAAACAGCGCTACTCATTCAAAATTACTTAAAGGGGTTGTTTTTGGTTATATTTATCTTGGCAGTTTGTTATTCTATAGGTTTGTTTGTAATAGGCGTTCCCTACGCATTATCTTTAGGTGTATTAATAGCCCTAATGGCAATTGTACCTTATATAGGTGTTCTTTTTGGTAGTTTATTAGTTTTATTTGTTTCTTTTGTAACGCAAGAATCTGTTCCTCAGCTTATTACTGTTAGTGTTTTTATGGGGTTTGTACAGTTTATAGAGGGCAATTTTTTAACTCCCAAAGTAATTGGAGATAAAATTAATTTGAACCCAATATTTGCTATTTTGTTTTTGATAATAGGAGAACAAATTTGGGGCATTACAGGTATGATTGTAGTATTGCCAATAGTTGCAATTGCACAAATAGGAGTTAAAAACTTAAAAAAAGAAAATTTTCTACATCCTGAAAAACAAGCACAAAATGTCAAAAATTCTATCCAATAAATTAAGAATAAATTTAATTGTATTCAGTCTTTTATTTAACGTATTTTCTGCTTACAGCTCTACCATATACCAATTTAAAAAGAAAGTAAATATGAATGTGAAATTTGTAAATATTAGTAGCGAAAAAATAAAAACCACTTTTTTAGAAGTGTTTAATAAATATAAAAATTTACACGCTTATCAAATTACAATCATTCAAAAAAATATGGGAGAAACCACCATGGAGGCTCAACCAATAATTAAACTAAGACAGCTGTTTTCTAAGAAAAAATGTTATAAAATTAATATGGGTGAATTTTTAAAGGACACAGATATCAAACTTAGTAGTGTACCCAAAAACGTGCTTGCTGGTTGGTTTGCGCACGAGTTGGGTCATATATCCGATTACGAAAATAGATCTACCATAGGTATGTTGTGGTATGCTGTTAAATACGTTACAAGTGTTTCTTTTAAGAAAAAAGTAGAACATACTGCAGATTATATAGCACTTAAAAAAGGATTTAAAAAGGAATTGTTAGAAACCAAAAGGTATATTTTGTTAAGTGAATTGTTTTCTGAAAAATATTTAAAAAATATAAATACCTATTATTTACCCATAGAGGACGTTGTAAATTATATTGAAGAAAATGACGATATTACACTCTCTAAAATGTACCACGAATAAAAAAAAATATTTTTTAAAAAGTCTAATTTTTTTTCTATTATTGATAATGTATGCCAGCCTACTTTTAGTTGTACAATAAATACTTATTACGTGTCAACTTAAAAGTTTCAATAGTTGGTTTCCAGCTGTTTTCTATCTCTTCAGGAGAGAGTCCTTTTTTTAATTGATGTTCTAAAATAGTATCACCTGCATGTATCGTAAATGAATTACCAAAGAATTTTTTTGGATGAGGAAATTTATGAAAAGCATCCCAAAGCCATGATATACTTACTTTGTTTAGTCGTTTGGAATTCTTAATATTTACTCCATAACAGGTTTTGTACTTATATTTAGGGTGTTTGCTTCCAAAATTAGGTTTCGGAATGTATTTAAATTTAGTTTTTGGAAATAATGGACTTCCGTAACGCTGAAATTGGCTTTCTGTTCCTCTACCTGCATTGATAGGTGTTCCCTCAAAAAAGCCCAAACTAGGGTAGTTGTTTATAGATACATCATTAGGTAAATTAGGAGAAGGCCTAATGGGTAAGTGATAGCTAGACTGATGCGTATAATTTTGTAGTGGAATTACAGTTAAATCACATTGAATTTTATTTTTTAACCAATTTTCTCCGTTAATCATTTTTGCATATTCTCCAATGGTCATTCCATAAACCAAAGGCACAGGGTGTTTCCCTACAAAAGAACTATAAGTTGGTTTTAACATAGGTCCATCAATATAATGTCCGTTAGGGTTGGGTCTATCTAAAACAATTACAGGAATGTTGTTTTCTGCACAAGCTTCCATCACGTAGTGAAGTGTTGAAATATAAGTATAAAAACGAACCCCTACATCCTGAATATCAAAAATTACGATATCAAGTCCTTTTAAATTTTGACTAGAAGGTTTTTTAAGTTTTCCATGTAACGAAATAATAGGTAGTTGCGTTTTTTTATCTACACCATTTAAAACATATTCAGCAGCATCAGCTTTTCCTCTAAAACCATGCTCAGGAGAAAACACTTTTTGTATATCAATTTTTAAAGTTAAAAGAGAATCTACCAAATGTTTATACCCCAATCTTTTAAAGATTACTGAGGTTTGATTGGCTACAACTCCCACTTTTTTATACTTTAAAAGAGAAATGTATGCACTAGTTCTATTAGATGCGGTAATAATTTCTTTAGATTTTAATTTATTTTGTGCTTTGCACGATGATAATAGAGCAAACGAGAAAAATAAAAGAATTAATAATGTATTTTTGAATACCAATTTAAAGGGCATAAGCAGTTGAATTTCGAGTTATTTATAGCAAACAGACTTACAAAGTCTCAAGAGTATAAAAATAGTGTTTCGTCACCAATAATAAAAATAGCGATTACAGCAATTGCTTTAGGAATTGTTATGATGTTAGTTTCTATAGCAACTGGTGTAGGTTTACAAAGAAAAATTAGACAAAAAATAGCAGGGTTTAACGGACATATTGTTATTAGTAATTTTGATAACAATCAATCTAAAACTACCCAACACCCCATTTCAATTTATCAAGATTTTTATCCAGAATTTAAGCAGTTAGAAGGAATAAAGCATATTCAGGTTTTTGCCACAAGACCAGGAATTATTAGAACAGATACAGATTTTGAGGGAGTTGTTCTAAAAGGAGTGGGAGATACTTATGATTGGTCTTTTTTTAAAGAGTACCTACAAGACGGAACAACACCTAATTACGGTAGTAAAACATCTAACGAAGTGCTAATTTCTAAAATTATTTCAGATAGAATGCAATTGAAAGTAGGGGATAAGTTTGATACTTTTTTTGTAAAAGAAAAATCAAATTCATTACCAAGTAGAAGAGTTTTTAAAGTAGTAGGTGTTTATGATACAGGTTTTGAGGAGTTTGATAAAAACTTGGTTATAGCAGATATTAAACAGGTTCAGAAGCTCAATTTATGGAAATTAGATGCTGTAGGTGGTTTTGAAGTTTTTATTGATGATTTTGATGCTATAGAAACCATTTCTAAAAAAGTTTACCAAGAGATTGGAGCTAAGTTGGATAGTAGAAGTTTATTTGAGCAATTCCCTCATATTTTTGAATGGTTAAAATTGTTTGATGGAAATATAGCCATTATTGTAATTATTATGATTATTGTAGCGGGAATCAATATGATAACAACACTTTTGGTTTTAATTTTAGAAAGAACGCAATTGATAGGTGTTTTAAAAACTATGGGATGTAATAGCTGGTCTATCAGAAAAATATTTTTATACAATGCATCTCATATTATTTTTAGAGGACTTCTAATCGGAAATGTTGTAGGATTATTATTGTTGTTTTTACAGTATAAATTTGAGTGGATAACTTTAGATCCTAAGAATTATTATGTACATGTTGCTCCTGTTTATATAACTTTTTATCAAGTTTTATTAGTAAACTTAGGTACTTTGGTTTTGTGTTTTTTAATGATGTTAGTCCCATCTATTATTATTACTAAAATTAATCCAGCAAAATCAGTTAAATTTTCCTAAAAAATCCTTTGGCTACTACTGTATAACCAAAGGATTTTGACAAAACAAACTAAATTATATATTTCAACCTATTTGGTATTAATCAAGTACTATGCCGTTTTTATCTGCGTAAAAGAGCAATGTGTTTATTTTACAAAACAAAAAACCTCCAGTTAACTACTCTGGAGGTTATACAAACTAACTAAACTATACTTAAATATTTTACTTTTACAAACTATTATATTATAATCAATTACTGTGCCATAAAATTTTAATGTATTAAAAAATCTTCTTTAATTTTATAATTTAGTTTTTTTAAATATGTTAGAAGAATTTAATTTACATGTTTTTTTGCATGATAAGAAGACCTTACCAGAGCTGAACTTTCTACGTGTTTAAAGCCCAATCCTTTTGCATATACTTCATATTCTTTAAAGAGCTCTGGAGTGATGTATTCTTTTACAGGTAAATGTTTTTTACTTGGTTGTAAATATTGTCCTAAAGTGACAACATCAACATGGGCATCGGCCAAATCTCTTAAACTTTCAAAAACCTCTTCTTTGGTTTCTCCTAAACCAAGCATGATTCCAGATTTTGTTCTCCTTTGTCCCTGCTCTTTTAAATATCTTAAAACTTCTAAACTTCTATCATATTGTGCTTGTATTCTAACTTCTCTAGTCAAGCGTCTTACGGTTTCTATGTTATGAGAAATTACTTCGGGAGCGGCTTTTAGCAATCGATCAATCTGTGTTTTATTTCCTTGAAAGTCTGGAATTAAAGTTTCCATAGTTGTATTTGGGTTGGCTCTGCGTACTGCTGCAATTGTTTCTGACCATATGATAGAACCTCCATCTTTTAAATCATCTCTATCAACGGATGTTAAAACAGCATGTTCAATTTTCATTATTTTTATAGAGCGAGCAACCTTTTCGGGCTCATCCCATTCTACGGTTTCTGGTTTTCCTGTTTTAACACCGCAAAAACCACATGAACGTGTACAAATATTTCCTAAAATCATAAAAGTAGCAGTACCTTCTCCCCAACATTCTCCCATATTAGGGCAGCTACCACTTGTACAAATGGTATTTAACTTATATTTATCTACCAAACCTCTTAATTCAGTATATTTTTTACCAATAGGTAATTTTACACGCAACCAATCGGGTTTTTTGTTTCCTACGGGTATTGTACCAGGATTTGTTTTCTTTTTACTTTTTAATACAGATGTAAAAGTGGATGTTTCCGTACTCATATACTTTTGTTTGATAAACAAAGATACAAAACCATGCTTAAAAATAGAAAGAAGTTGCACAGCAATAATGATTGATATAAGAGGTAGATACTCTATGTTTTAGTGAATAACAAAACAGAGTAAATTTTATTTATAAAGTATATAAATTTTAGCCTCTATGGTTGGTAATAATTTCTGCTAATAATTTTTTAGCTCTCAATAATTTTACTTTTACATTGTTGATAGGTTCGTCTAATTCTGATGCAATTTCTAAATAAGACAAATCCTGAAAATATCTTAAATTAATAACTATTTGGTATTTAGGTTTTAATTTTTTAATGTTTTTTTTTAATTCTGCTAAATTTTGCTCTATAATAATTTTATCCTCCGGAGTAGGGTTTTCATCATAAAGCTGAGAAATTTCTTTGTTTTTTTGTTCTAAAGATACCGTTATGTTTCTTTTTTTACGTAACTCATCAATCAATAGGTTTTTAGCAATAGTAAAAAGCCATGTTTTAAAACCAAACTCATTGTTATAAGTGTTTATTTTATCAAAAGCTTTAGAAAAGGTAATAATAGTAATGTCTTCCGCATCAATGGCGTTATTACTAATTTTAGATAAAAGAAATGTATACACATCATTCCAAAACAAATTTAGCAAATAATGGTATGCCATTTGTTCTCCATCTTTAGCAGATTTAATATGTGTGTAAAGAAGATCTTTTGACGTCATGACCACCGCTTAGGTTTGTGAAAGCTATTAAAAATAAAAATAAATAGCTGAAACAACAATAAAAATAAATCTAAAAAAATAATCCAAGGAATAATTCCTTTTTCTTTTAATCTTACGGCACTTATTCCTACAACAATGTATTCACTTAAAAATTTAAATCCAATTAAAATAGCAATTATCGTTCTTGTTTTTAAATCAGAAATTAGCATTAAACTAATAGGGAAAATTACCCAAAAAAGAGTTCTGTTTATTGCGTAAATTCCAAGTATAATTTTATGTTTTAATTTATAGTATTGGGCTGTACTAATATGCCTTCTTTTTTGAGTTACTAATGTTTTTAAACTTGTTTTGGCTGCAGAAACCATATGCGTGTTTTCTGAAATACAAATTTGGGTATTTTTACGGTTAGAAATTGTGTTGATCAGTAAATCATCGTCTCCAGACATAATATTGATATGTTGGTTGAATCCTTTATTTTTTAGAAATAACTTTTTGCTGTACAACAAATTTCTACCAACACCCATATATGGAGTTCCTATTTTTGCAAAAGAAAAATACTGGACGGCCGTCATTAAGGTTTCGTATCTAATAAGTTTATTTAGAAAATTATATGGAGCTATTGAATAAGGGCTATAGCCTAAAACAATTTTAGTTTCAGATTCAAATAAATTAGACATTTCTTGTATCCATAAATTACTTTTTGGAACACAGTCTGCATCTGTAAATAACAAACAGTCATTTTTAGCCGCTTTTATACCTAAGGTAAGCGCATATTTTTTATTTCCATGAAAATGTTCTACCTCTCTAACAGTAACTATTTTAATAAAATCATATTTAGACTCATAAGCTTCAAGAATAGTTTCTGTATTGTCTGAAGAACGATCGTTAATTAGTATAATTTCAAAATCAGCGTATTGTTGTTTAACTAATAAAGGAAGCAGTTTTTTTAAATTTTCAGCTTCATTTTTAGCACAAACAATAACAGATACAGGTATTGTATTGTTGTTTGTTATGGTTCTATGAAAATTGAGGAAATTAAATGCAAACACATAATAACCTGTGTGTATTGTTACAATAGCAATACAAACCAGTAAAAGTAGGTATGTCATATAAAAAATAAGAAGAGAGAAGTTTTATTTATTTTCACAGTTTTCGGGCATCTTACCACAAAAACCACAAGGTTCATCAGCTTTATTAAAGTTACTGTTTTGACTTGCGCAAGTTCCTGCAAATTTACCATTTTTTTTCCCCCATATTTTTATAGCAATTCCTGCAAAAGCTAATGCTAATAAACCAAATGAAATAAGAAATAGTTTCATATACATAAATTTTATACAAATATACATTTTTATAAGTAACCTAAGTTTTATTATTACTCTAGAATTTTTTAACAAAAAAGTATTGTTTTTGTTAAAAAAAACAACATTTTTCATTAATAATGATGTTTTTACCCTTAATGATTCATAGATTTGTGAAAAAATAGATTAAATATATGTATGATCAATTAATAGTAGTTAAAGTAGGAACAAATGTAATGAAGAATAAAAACAATAGAATTGTTAGACCTGTTCTTCAAAATTTAGTTTCCCAAATAGCCGATTTATATGAGCGTAATATCATGACTATTTTAGTTTCATCTGGATCTGCCATTGCAGGTAAAGAAGTTTTGGGTTCGTCTACTATTAAAGACAAGTCAATCAGGAGACAGGTTTATTCATCTATTGGACAACCTAGAATGATGCGTTTGTATTACAATATATTTCATGATTTTGGAATTAATTGTGCACAAGTATTACCTACAAAGAGAGATTTTCAGCCAGGTATTCATAGAGATAACATGGTAAATTGTTACAACGGATTACTGTCAGAAGGTGTGATTCCTGTAGCAAATGAAGATGATACGGTTTCTGTAACCAAATCTATGTTTACAGACAACGACGAATTGGCAAGTTTGATAGCAGAGTTAATTGGAGCAGACAAGTTAATTATTTTAACAGATATTGACGGTGTTTTTACAGGGCATCCGGATCATGAAGATTCTGAATTGATTGACGAAGTTGGACACAAAGAAAATTTAGATAAGTACATTCAAAAAAGCGATAAAGGAGAAGGAGAAGGAAGAGGAGGAATGAAATCTAAGTTGGGAGTAGCGCAAGATAGTGCAGAAAGAAACATTCCTACTTACATTGTAAATGGTAAAACAGAAAATATAATTTTGGATGTTATTAATGGTGATTTTGTTGGAACTAAAATTGTAAAGAAAAAAAATAAACATTAATAGTGTAACAATTAAAAATCTAATTTAGATACCTCGATTCCCTTTTAGGTTCTATGATTGTTAATTTCTTTCTTAGAATTAAGAAATGGATTTAATGAGCCTATTTGATAGTGAATTATAACTATCATATAGTTTAAACAAAATTAAGTATGGGTGTAAAAACCACCCAGCTATCTATATTAAAAAGGAATAATTTTAAAAATAGTATCTCATAAGCATAAAATTTATTTCTGTTTTAGGGTGCTGTTTTTTTCTTTTTATTAGGAATATCAAAATGGAATTAACCAACTTAAGGCACTTTTGATGTTTAAAATGAGTATTCAATATCTCTACAGGAGTGAAATCTACATTTATTCATTTAAACTGAAGAAGCTAATCATTTTAAATGAATTGTAAAATCCTACAAATAGATTTCTAAATATTAGCTATTATAGTATTAATGGCAAAATACTAATAATACGCTCTTAAAATAATTTTAGATATTTTTAAGAGTAAGAATAAAATTGATTATTTAGTAAAAAACCTTGGAAGTATTTAATGAAATCTACCTGTTTGATGGAGTATAATGATATACCGCTTTAACCAATAAGCAAAGAAGGGGATTTATTATTAATAAGAAAAGCATTATTGAAGTTGTATATAAAATATTTGAAAGGGAATTATACTTGAAAAAATAAAGGTTAAACATAGCCAGAAATAAATAGATTTTATTTGTGAAAATTAGTGTTGTAAGTAATTAGGCAAACCATTAATATAAATTGGAACACTTTATCAACAAAATAAAAAGCAATCTAGATCTAACTTCAGAAGCAGAAGAATTTCTTTATTCTATATCGAAAGAAAAAAGTATTTCAAAAGGAGAGGTTTTAATACACAAAGGACAAAATGTAACGAAAACATATTTTGTTTCAGATGGGGGTTTAAGGTCTTTTTGCACCGACAAAAGTGGTAAAGAACACACCTTACAATTTGCCATTAAAAATTGGTGGATAAGCGATTTTATCGCCATTTATAACAATGAATTTGCAACACTAACAGTTGAATGCAGCTCGTCCATTCCAAAAACATCTAACTAAATTGAAAATAAAATGCTATTTTTGTAGTAATATAAAATGTGAAATTTGATTAAAGAAAAACATAGAGTAAGTATTGAGGAATTTGATGGTAAAAACTATCAAATTAAACTTGTTGAGCCTGAAGATAAAGCTGTAATAACTCACTATTTACACAATGTTCACAATGGAGTTTCTCAACATTACAAAAAAGATGCTTTAAAAGTTTTTTTGAATATCCGTAATCACTAATATTTAAATAAAAAGCCTTATTTTAGAGTAAAAATTAGCCATGAATATCTTTAGTTTTACAGCCCATTTTGATAGTGAAGAATCTTGTCGTCTACATTTCAAGTCCGAAAGAGATAAGGTAGGTGTAAAATGCCAGCGATGTGGTCATGATAAGCATTATTGGATAAAATCTGTATGGAGTTACGAGTGTAAATCTTGTAGAGGTCGTACATCATTACGAAGTGGTACTATAATGCAAAGCTCAAATCTGTCATTCATGATATGGTATAAAGCTATGTTTTTGATGACTACTACCAAAAAGGGTTTTTCATCAAAGGAAATTCAGAAGCAATTAGGTC
>Ga0209093_1000105_pt1 | contig 42169 bp, 56 predicted proteins | sample SidtaG_4_FD_187450 | JGI IMG/M metagenome (GOLD analysis project Ga0209093, IMG submission 187450) | Marine algal microbial communities from Sidmouth, United Kingdom - Sidmouth_Male1 metaG (SPAdes) (version 2) | ecosystem: Host-associated > Algae > Red algae > Unclassified | place: Sidmouth...
GGCGCGGCCCGCCCTGGCGGGCCAATATCACACGCTCAGATTGCGCAGTGGACGATGCGTGGGGGCGGCGCACACTGAAAAAACCGACAGTGGGGGTCGTGATGCATCATTGTGGCCGCTGCCGTCTTTGACTGTCCCCGGCGCGCGAAACAGGATCCAGCACGATTGTCCCGTTCCCTGTGTCAGCAGAGATTATCTCGCAAGACTGGAGGTCCCGCTGTCCGCAGGTGCGGTCCACAGCAAAACCTTCCCGTTTTTTAAGATTTCCAAATAGTTGAGGCGTTTCAATTGCCACCACGTTTCTCTGCTAACAACCAAGTCTGGCAAACTTCCACCACTCGTTCGACCAATAAGAGAGCTTAACATACTGGGGCCCGCGCTTGGGCGGCCCCATTTCCGATCCGAAATGGGGCCGGCGAACGCTGGCCCCATTTCTGAATCTGATTTATGACATGAACTGACACCATTTGATTTACTCTGGCGACGACCAGAATGGGGCTGATGACGTTGATGGGGGAGCCCGAGGGCCCCATTTCCTTAAGTTGGAGACACGTTTGCGCCACGTTGCGCCTTGTTTCGCTCTTGTGACTTGGGGCCGACGTTGCAGGGTTTTCCCTTCGAAGCATCTTCGCATGCTTTGAAGTGCTTTGAGCGTTCCGCATCAGCATGAGCGACTGAATGGGGTCGTGACACACCTCTGTCTCATTGCGTTGGCTACGGCAGTTGATGCAGACGAACTTGGCCCTGATACACATTATGTTGGCAGCAGGGGGGGAACACAATCCAGCGAATGGGGAGGCGAGGGCGGATGGCGACGACACCGAGGTCAGCGCAGGTGCTGCGTCCGTAGGCGTGGAGCAGAGGGTGGGTGTAAGCCGCAATCACATCTGCTTTCCATGTTCTCTGCTAGGAGAAGTGAGCCCTTCGTATTTATAGGCGTTCCTGGGCGGCCTCCACAACGGCAGTCAAAGCTTACGTGCCACAGCCCACCAAGCAGGTGGCTGCTTCTGGAGAGCTGGTCCTCGCATGGCCGGAGAGCTGGCTCTGCACCGCGACAATGCTCACAACAAAGGCGTGTGTTCCTGCTTGAGATGCGGTCTGTTGTGGTTGGGGGAGAGAGCGCCAGTGACTAGGTTGTTTCACGATGGCACGTTTGGTGCGGATCCGCAACGGAAGCCACCGGGATGAAATTAGGAACAGGTTCCTACTTTGAATATGAATATTCTACACATTTAGACAGTTTTCGAAGGACGCAGGATCCGGTGGCGTCCAGACCCCCCCGTAGTTCACAGAAACGCTCCCGCACCCCTCCATTCCCGCAGCTCTGGAGCACTCCCCCCCCTGGTGGTGCGGAATTGGCCGGATCACGACAAGCGGAATACGGACTCCCCTCCCAAAGGTGCGGGAAAGGGGGGGTGTGCTCCCACAGCAGGTGACTCATTCCAAGCGGCGCGCGCTCCAGCACACCGCGGTGCCATCCGTTTCCTTTTCTCATTCTCACCAGCTGCTGCTCACCGGGGCCAACAGGCCACGAGGAGTCTCACACTCGTGTAACTGTGTTGCGACTCAGCTGCGTGAGGATACCCCGCCTTTCCCCTGTGGGTTCGTCCTTGTGTCCCGTGCGGAACCGACGTCCCCGAAGCACTTGGCCCGCTGCCCACGGCACTTGCTCCCCTCCACCGCACGGCACTCGGTTTTCACTCGTCATGGCTCGTGGCCTTCGCAAGCCCGTGCTCACGAGTCTACGCACCAGGTTCATTGTTTTTTCGTTGCTCTTTGCCATGAGTGAGGTCGACGCAATGCCGCCTTCTCTCTTCGATGTCCCCAGTGTCCCACAGGTCGATACCATTCGCGTACTGTGGATGGTTTCATATCATATGCTCACTGTTATGTCCACTCGTAGCTACTTGACGGCCACTCGGCGCGCTCGCTACAAGTGTAGAGACTGGTATACCAATGTTTTGTTGCGCTCTACTGATGAGCAGTACCGTTCGTACATGCGCCTGAGCCGCACGACTTTTGAACATGTACTCTCCTTGCTGCGTGCCCATGCAGGGGAGATATTCGTGTCGGGGAGGGGTACCCCCCAGCTGTCACTGGAGATCCAGCTGGCCATCGCCCTATATAGGTTTGGTCATTATGGCAACGCCAGCCGCGTCGAGGCTGTGGCAGACCAGTTTGGCGTTTCTGCGGGTCTCGTGATGAAGTGCACCAAGCGGGTGATCAGGGGGATTAATCGCCTTGCCCCGACCATTATTCGTTGGCCGAGCGCGCAGCGTCGAGCGCAGCAGGCCGAGTGGGCTGGCTCTTCCTATGGGTTTGACAATTGTATTGGAGCAACTGACGGAACCAACTTCCTCTGGCGTACCAACCTGCTTTACACCCATGGACGTATTACGACAGGAAGGGAAGGTACAGCCTGAACGCTGTGTTGACTTGTGACTGGGATGGTCTCTCCATTAGCGTGGTACAGGGCTGTACCGGGGCGGCTCCCGACGCCTTCGTGCAGACCCTCGCGAACTGGCATCGATACCCGCAAGTGTACTTCTCAGATGGGCAATACCTACTCGGCGACAAAGGCATGAAGTACACTTCGTGGGTCATTGGCCCATTTTTGAAACCAAAGAGCACCACATCTGAGCGACGCAATTTCAAGTTCCAGCTGGCCCGCCTACGTGTGCGCTCGGAGCACGCCATTGGCGTCCTCAAAGGCCGCTTTGCGAGCTTGAAGGAGCTGCGTATGAGACTCAACGGTAAGAACGACTTTGACTATGCAACGAGCTGGGTGTTGGCCTGTTGTGTTCTGCACAATGCGTGCCGTCAGCAGGATGACCCGCCTCTTGAGGCGGCCGACGCAGTCGGCGCTGACGAGGCCTGGTTAGGTCCGGGCGTACATGCCCACGAGGCGCGAAACGGAGTACTGGACAAGGTGTGTTCCTTTATGTGGGATAGTGGGACGTATCGCGACATGCATTAGACGAGAGGGGCTACAACGCAATGAAATCAAAAGCCAGCATCGGTTTCTTTTTTCACTCTCTGCTTTCATTCATATACTTCCCGACGCGCCGGCCGCGTCGGCCATCTGAACGTCGCTGCCGCCGCCCTCCATCTTGGCCTGGCACTTGCCTTCGGCACTCAACGTCGAGCGGAAGACACAGGCCGATGCCACCCCCCCCCCAACCGCAAGCCCACCACGCTCCCCCCTCACCAGGGTCAATCTGCTAGGATACGAGCCGCGCTCTCGACTCCTTAGTGGGTACGAGCCCGACCCTGTTCCTCCGCCGACCGTGTGCGCTAACGCAACTACCCCCACCCGCCGAGGGCAGGGCCGTGACAGCCTCTCCTCGCGACGGGCGGGGCACGGCAAGCAGAGGATCCAGAGGAGGACAAGTGCGCAAGCGCAGGCCACCGCAACGTGCCCAACTGGGCTACTCACCCCGGACGCCGAATGGCATGGGGAACAGGACGGGCCCCGGCCGTGCCCACGACTCCGGTAAATATACCTTGCGGCGAACCCAGAGGCCCGCCGTGTCGCCCCCGCCTGTGCCCCATGCGGCAGGCACGCACACGCCACCCCCATGTAGAGGCCGATCCGACTCCTTCACGGCCGCGGCCGCCCCCTGGGTGCCCAGAGTCTTCCCGTGCCCGCCCCCTGGCCCTCCGGCCCGCAGCTGCCATTGTGGTCCGCTCGCGACCGTTCGCGCCGCTGGCTCCCTCACCCCGCTGCGCGCGAGAGTGTCAGGGGTCTCTTCGAGCACCTTTGCAGGCGCCGGCCAAGGCGTAACGCCCTCACGTCCGTTCGCACGTCATTACGGGACACGTTGATTGGTTGCCACTTGTGGCGTTCGTGGTGGCGGATCAGTCGATTTGCGCCGACTCGCCGGGACGGCTCGAATATCATTTCAGGGGTATGTAGCATATCTCTTTTATGTTGGGATATCGGGCCCGGTAGCCCCCCTGACTGGTCAGTGTTCAAGTGGAGGATTGAACGGACTTGTGGCGTGCCCTTTGGGAGGTTACCTCCGTCTTTTATATCTGTACTTTCTTTCATCGTCTCTACTTCGGTGGTTATTCGATCCTTATGATCGCTCGGTCGATCGACCCCGCCCGTTTACCGTCTCAAAATAAAAGCACCACGGGACCGGGGCTCGCCGTCGTTGGCACCGCCGGTTCCCCATCGGATGCTGCACGAACTAAGGTTCGTCTTCCTCGCCCCTTGTGCGATAGCGTTCGCTTTATCGTGCGTCTACGGTCGGACGCTACTTACTGGTGAAACAATCAACGTCGATAATGCCACAGACACCTGGAGCGTTTTTTGTGTCCGAACGAGTGTCCTCTGACGGTCGCAGCCTTTTCAAGCGCGGACGCAGACAGCCTTGTTAGTTGTCCGTCGCAGCGCACCGGTCACTGCCAAGCGTCGGCATCACATACCGCTTACTCTTCCGACTTCACTGCACACGAGTGACCAGCCTGCCGCCAAGGAGCAGTGTCCATCGCGGCGCAGACGTTTTTAGGCTGTGAATGTCATATTAGTCTCTTTCAAGGGACGCGCAACAACCGCCGGCGACGAGAATAACTCTTCAGAGAAGAGAAAAAGATACTGTCTCTTGCCCACTGTTCCTACTTTAGCACACGCTCAGGAAACTAGCGCACCTGGCCAGAGTGCCTCCAAGAGAGCTACTCCACGAGCTTGCGAAATCGCCGAAGATGCTCAAAATCCTCAGCTGTCCCGCCCGTGCACCCAGTCATGTACCACCCGTCATCAATTCCATCGGCTGCCTCTGCAACAGGCTCACTGGACTTCAACTTGATGGATACAAACGGACGCATGTCGACGATCATAGTCGAAGACGCGGCCGCACTGTCCGCAGGGGCCACAGAGTCGGCCGCAGACGACGCCGCAGTCGCGGTTCTCGACTCCACCTTGATGGACATGTCCGCGTCCACCGAGAGGGAAGCTGCCGCACCACCCGCGGCCTCCATAGCGTCTGCCGCACCGGTCGCGACCGCACCACCAGCGGCTGCCATAGAGTCGGTGGAGCCGGACGTGCCCCCACCACCAGCGGCCGCCATAGAGTCTGCCACAGACGACGCCACAGTCTTTGTGGTCGCCTCCACCTTCATGGACATCTCCGCTTCCACCTCGAGAGATGTTGGCGCACCACCTGCACCGCTTGAGTACCTTCTCCTTCTCGACGTTGGCGTTTCGCGCCAGAGCGGATGCAGCCGCAGCGTCCGCGCGGGTGCGCGTCGCGACCGCGCAGGTGTGCACGGTGGATTTTAGCTGCTCGTCGGAGATTGTATAAATTACCTTACGGCCCTCTCTTTGTGTCAACGAATGCTCCATTGCACTCAACAATGAAGGCCACGGGGTGCAGTGTGGTACGAGAGAGTCCGGTCGTCTCTGGGCGGGGTTTAATGTGCACATGAGGGAGAAGGGTGAAGGGGTACGGACATTGGCGGCGCTGGTGTGCAGCGACAGAATAGGGCTGAGCATTCGCGCGTCTTGGGAGCGCAACGCAGACTATATGGTGCCTTCTTGCGTGCGAGAGGTGCGGTGCCAGCGCGTGCGCAGAGCCGCTGACTCCCTCGCTTTCAAAAAGAGAGACGCCCGACAATCCAGCACACAGCCGAGAATCCAGCGCCCGTCCTCGAGAAGCTGGGCATCCGATATCCGTGCTCTACGCCCGATCACGCGGCATTCGACCATTCCTAATGACTGTCTGACATGCAAGCGCAATAGCGAAATCACACAGGCTGTCACTCTCGGCCTCGTGAGTTCGTAACGCCTGCGCACTGTAGCACGTCTCGAGCCCACCTCGGAAGCTCCACATAGCGCACATACCAGCGCCCGGCCTGACATCGACCGCGGCGGCGCACCGTAAGCTGACCCCAGAAGACGCCCACACGCCACAGCACGGAAACATCCGTCGGAGCGTCCCTCGCACAGGCCGCTACGTAAAGGCCCTGTCGTGGCGAGAACTCGTCACTGGTGCCGAGCGCGCGTCGCGGACGCGTCAGCCCCGACTTGAAGCCCCAAATGAGGCGCCGCGCACAGTATTTGGACTCTTTGGAGATGTCGTGGCACGCCGATTGGGGCCGACTGACACCAGATTTGGGGCAAGACAGCTGTATTGCAACTGAAACGGCCGATCAAATAGGCTACGTGTCAGATTTGGACAAATGATCGAAGACGATCGCAGCGACAATCGCACTCCAGCCCGTTGCTCGCCCACATTTGCGTCTGGGTAGCCCTCAATGATGTGTGCTCCTGCCCTCTTGGTGACGTTAGCGCTTTCACATCAGATCACGTCACGCCGGAGACTGTCCGGTTCCTTTCCGAATATATCTTCAGCAGTAGCCCACTGTAGCCCCCCCTCGGGCGTAAGTCCAGGCCCATATACCACGCACACAGGTACTTTCGACTTCGATTTCGGGCCCCAAGAGCGCATGGGGGCGACTGTTGTGAGAGGTGAGCTATTTCGAAACTGGATATCAGAGCTCTTGTGGTGCTGTGAGGATGACAGTGGGGCAGTTCTTTGCTTTCTTCGTTTCACGGCGTCCGTACTTCGGGACACATTCAAAAGACAATATCGCGGCCTTGGACAGCATTGACGGATGTGATGCTGCACTGTGAACACCAGCAATCCTTGTTCCTCTGCAGCAGAAGAGGCATGCAAAATGATGGAAAACATTTTCAATCTCTTTTTAGTGATAGTTCTTACTCCGAAATGTTTGCTAAGAGTCAATACAGATGGCTATGCTTCCAAGTAGAAGCGGGTCTAGATCTTGGGAGGCTTCATTGGAGTGTTTCTATTATAACTGCTCTCATTCAGCTATTCAATTAACTGGGATCCTTTTAATGACATCGATGGTCCCACGAAAGTCTGGGCGAGTGGCAGTCTATCCGGGAAGGACATTTGGGTGATAGTTGGTGAGTGGGGAACTGGAATCGAAAATCTAAAAGGTGACCGTATTTCACTGGCGCGGGCGACGGAGGTGAGAGCTGCGTTGGGGGTCCGGGAACCAACGCGTCAGGCATGGTTGAGCTGGTGGCATGGGAAGGCCGGTGAACTGCCCCCTTCCTCTCTGCACTTCTGTCTCCCGCTTGTGCGGTGCCGTCGCGCATTTCATATTCGGTATTCCCTTTTCGTCTCGCGTATCTTCCTCCATTCTCTTTCGTATTTTCCTCAGTTTCCTGGCGATAGTTTTTTTTAATGCTCGGTTTTTTTCTCCCTCTTCATGTATTGTCTTCCGTGGAGGTACGCGCCAGCATAGACGACCGCTCAGCTTCCTAGAAAACCCCCAATTAAGATATTTGAGCCCTACGCGCGGTGTTTAGAGTACCCTCACAACCGGCACCGCTTCCAGCAGTGTCAGATGGTCGCGCGTCTGCGTGCCGATCTCTGAGTTGCGCAGCAGTTCTACAATCATGGTGACACTCCTGGGCCATTTTTCTCTTTGTTGCGCCCCAGAAGTGTTTGCAATATCTCGCCTGGAGGTAGCGACCGAGCACAATGTTTCTTCAAGTCAGTTGTCGGAGGTGATGCACATAAAATTCACCAGTCGCTTGACGCTAAAAAAAATGAGGTTCTTGAGAGGAGAATTGCAGGAGGGGACGAGTCTATCAGAACGATGCGCCCATCGCCTTACAAGAGAAACCGGGGCAGAAGAGCTTTAAGTGTCACCATGGCTTTGTGACTGCTACGCCGGAGTAAAATCCCCATGCTCTCGCGCGTGGGGCCTGTCGAAATCTCCACAACAGCAGCCATCGTGAAGAAATCCAGCAACGAAGGGCCGCTTAGTCTACTGGTTTTCGGACGACAACGTGTCACCAGACAGGCAACTTGAATTGCCCGTGCGAAGCAGAGCCGAAGTTCCCCAAATCGTTCCCCGCATCAGTGCAATCATACCAAGTAATGGTACCGGCATCACTTTCTGCTGAAAGCACGCAAAAGATCCAGCCCGCTTTCTGGAAACAAGAGCGAAAATCTGATGACGACACTGTCAACTTTCAAATGGCGCGCGATACAAAAAGCTGGGAGGGGGTCCAGCCGGATGCCGCCGTCGAAAACAGGAAATAAATCCAGGCCCCCCAAGCGACCGATGTGTGCATGCCATGGTCGGACATTTTTAGCCTGTCCATAATCTCCCACGAGGAGATTCATAGACTGTGATCGCTTAGCGGGGTGATTAACAGGCTGTGGTTGCTTCCCGGGAATGAGTGGCAGCCATCAACTGCCCATCATCTCCTTTTTCAGAGGAGATGACTGACCCAGAATTTGCGAAGGTATCCGTTTTCACGTGTGTGCATGGTAGAGGGGCCTACGTCCACGCTCGTTTCAGCGTCGATAATGGGACGCCACCCGGACTCGATCAGCGGCCGCCACGCGCAAGCCGTTTGGGAATATTTTAAGCGCTCGTACTCGTACTGTCTTGGAGCTGCCGACAGAGCACGCCCAACAACGTCGGTTGCAAACCACCTGCGAACTGTTCCAGGGCGCAACATGTAGGCTTGTGAGTGGCCAGAATCGTTTCGGCAGCGATATGCGCAGACTCTGCGAACCTGCTCCGCTCGGATCGAGAGTACTTGTTCCTTGTTGTCCGCAGATCGCTGTGTATGGGAACCGGAGAAGGTGAGGTTGCTGGGTTGTCGATCTGCGAACTAGAGCCCGCGAACGGCTTCCCCGTGAGATATCCACATTCCGACAGTCGAATGCCAGTATTCAAGATTAAATACCATCGATCGACCTCGCCATGACGCTGATCTGGGCCCCAATCGTCGGCAAATAACGCGGTCATGTGACGCACGCACCGAGATAGGCTGAAAATTTATGCGATCGAGTGGACACGAAGACGTCGAACACATAAATGTGGCAGACACATTGGCAGTATCTGTCGACATCTCGCGGCACGTTCACATCTCGCGACCGACGGCAGTGACCAGTAGGTCTCTTATTGATCAATTCGAACCGGCCGGCGTACGGCGCGCTTGAAATCTGGTGGCGCTTTGGTCTCGATCGAGACTGCAGCATTCTGTTCTAGAGCGCTTGTGAGGCGGCCGCGTGGTGTCTGCCGGCCACCGTGACGCAGGGCGGGCTCCCACGCGGCCGCCTGCGGCGGTAATGTGGCCAGGCCTGCGAGTCTGCCGAGACGCGGCAGGGGCCACGTACGATCGCGTCCCTTGCGGAGCGGCAGAATCGTGCGGCCCCCTTTGCTGTTGGTGTCAGCGATCCCCATGCTCATCGGTCAGACGAGCTCTTCCTGTGCACCCCCCCGGCCACACCCTCGCCTGGCCGTGCTCTGTGAACGGCAGTCTGGGCGCCACATGTGGCGCAGGGAGCACTGTGGTGGTTGAGCGAGGCCCGCGGGCCCGTCAGGCCACCCGTGGAGCGTAGCGTCACGCTCGGCGGGGCCTGCTGGGCCCTGAGCGTGACAGGCGACAAAGGTGGCCGCCCGATTCCCCCCGAGCGAGGGGGTGATCGAACGCGGCCGCCTACTTTGGGGGCGAACGGCGGGTTAGTGTCACCCGCGAGACCGTCGAGAACGGTCTCGCTGGAGACTTGCGGGCCCCTCTGTGATCATCTACGCAGTGGCAAGGTGGTGGCGCCGCGGGATCGTCTGAAACGGTCGCGCTAGCGGCAGACCCTTCTTGTGGACCGTTTGTGGGCGGGGTCGCAGCTCTGGGGGCATCGGCCCCGGCGCCGTTACCCGTTCGGCGCCGAGAGAGGATCCGTGCGCATCCGCTTGCGTGCCTGCGGCCGCCATCGTCGCCAGCGGCCGCCGTTGCAGCGCGGGAGACGAGACGTCGTGCGCGCGTGCTTTGTAGCGGCCTTCGTCTTCGTTGGAGGCCGCGTTGCGTCACGGGAGGGAGGACGTGCGTATTCGCGCGCTTTTTCGCGGCCGCCGTTGTCGTTGGCGGCCGCGGTGGCACCGTGTGCGCGTGCGCGCTGCTATCTGCGGCCGTCTTTTCTCTGTGCCTGCCGCTGGTACACGACCGTTCTTGGACGAGGGTGCGGCGGGAGGCGGGCTGCCTCACCTCTTTGGCGGCCGCTCTGTGCACAAGCGGCCGCCTTTCGCTCGCTGCCCACGAGGACCTTTGCAGGAAGTGGGCGATTTGCGGCGGGTGGCGAGGGTGTCGAACCGCGCAGGGGCCGGCCGTTGCGGCAGCATGGTTCTTCCCGCGCCGCGTCCGATCTCAAAAACGGAGCGCCGGCGCGGACTGCGGCGGGTCTGGCGTATGTGCTGACGCACGCTGGGCGTCGCCGACCATCATCCTCTATGCGCGCCATACTGCCCATGTCCGTGCGCGGCGCGCACTCGGCCCATTTCAGAGGCTCCATCACGAGCAGCTGGGGTCTAGGGGCCACCACCTCAAGTTGTGCACCCTCCTTAGCTCTGTCCACTACCGTAAAGACCGCCGAGCCCGCATCGTCAAGACCCGCGTCCCCCCGCCTGGCGGCCGCCGCTGACGCGGCCGCCCAGCCCATCCCGACAAGTCCAGGGTGCCCCAGACAGGCGGCTGGCACCGCGCAGGCCGCCAAGCCCGCCCCGCCAAGGCCCGCGATCTTTCAACTGGTGGCCGCCTCCGCAGGGGCCGCCTAGCCCGCATCCTCAAGGCGAGCGTACCCCTTATTGGCGGCTCGGACCGTGCCGGCCGCCAAACCCGCCCCGCCAAGGCCCGAGCTTTGCCGACCGGCGGCCGGCGCCCGCGCGGCTGCCGAGCCTCACTCGCGCACGCCAGCCGTCGCGAGGCTGGCAGCCACCACCGAGCCCACCTCGAGCAACCGCACCCCCTATCCTCTTCTGGCCGTCACCGTCCTGTCCTGGGAGCCTCCCTCGTCAAGGTGCATTTGGGTCCGCCTGGCGGCCGCCCCCGGGGCGGCCGCCGAGCCCACTCCGTCACTGTCAACCCTCCGCAACCCGGCGGCCGTCGCCCGTGCGGCCGCCGAGTCCCCCGAGCCCGCCGCGTCAATGATCATCTGCGTCGACGTGGACACCTGTCGGGCCATGCAGTCCGCCGAGTCTATCGGAGTGAGCGCGGCCACCAACTCCACCTGTGGCCGCGGGGGAAGAGCGGGATCTGCAGGAGCTTGCTCGCAGAGCCCACAACGGGGACCGGACGGCGCAATGGCGGCTGCGCGAGGGCAGTCCGGACTTCCTGGAGGAGAAGAATTGGTGGGAGGCGCGGCGGCAGGGGAGGCAGCAGATGACACAAGGTCACCTGTCGCCTCCACGGCAGCGGCCGGCGGGGCCGCCGATCAAGCGGCCCCCGACTCCGCCGCCACGGCCGCAGAACGACGTTCTAACGGAGATTTCGAGGCCCCTCCAAGCCACAGTGTCGAAAACCGCGGATACAACCTCTTCGAGGGGGGGAAACGGGGCTTGGGCGAGGCCGCGGACGTACACACAAACTCTGCGGAAGATTCGGCGCCGGAGGACGCGGTGGAGGCGGCGTCGTAGATGCCACCCTCGACGCCGATGCCCGGCTTTCAGTCCGCGGACGCGGGGCTGGCAGGCGCGGAGCACTCGGAGGGCGCCGTCCTCACGGCGGCGGAGGTGTAGGGATTGCTGGGGTGCCAGAGGCTGAACAGGCTGCCGCTGCAGCCACCGCCGGTCTCGAGGCCCCTGAAGCCGCAGGGGGAGATGATGGCGCTGCACAGTCCTGCAGCGCCGTGTCTCCCAGCCGCTAAGGTCACGAAGCGGCAGCCTCAGCGGCCGCTTACGGGAGCAGATCTGGAGACGCAGCCGAAGCCGCGGCCGTCGACGGTGGCCGCCGTGGCGGAAGCGGAGCCGGCGATGGAAGGGGTGCACCGCCCACCGACGCAGGCAGGGTCGGACATGGAGGGGGTGCAGCGGCCGCCGGTGGAGGCGGGGACGGCGCCGGGCCCCCTTTCACCGCAGCGGCCGCTGCCACAGCCGACGCCGTCGCCGCCGACGACAACGAGTCCCCCACCGCCAGCGGCAGAGGACGCGGCCACGGATGGACCGAGGACGAGAGAGTAGCACTCTGCCAGGCCTGGTTGGCGGTGTCGCAAGACCCGGTGGTCGGTACCGACCAGAGCCTAGCAACCTTTGCCGCTGCAATTGTCAACGGGTATAAGTTCATTTTTCGTATGGGCCCTGCATGCAGGGCGCGCACGGACTCCGCCATCGACCGCGAGCTGCGCTGTTCAGTTTTCAAGAACGTTCAACGTTTTTGATCCTCTATGGTGGCCGTCGGGCGTCGCCAGATGACGGGCAATTTGACCGACGAGGACCTGATACGCATGGCCACCCCGCACTTTGACGCCGAGAACCTGTATGAGGCCGTGCAGGTGGATGACAACGACGAGGAAGCGCCGGTGTTAGTGGTGAAGAAGGGCGGCAAGAGAGCGGCCGACAGGGTCCAGTGTTAGAAGGTCATGCGCAAGTTGGAAAGTTCAGCGGCGTGTCGGGGGCGGCCGTCACGGCGGCCGCCGCTCGCGGCCGCCGTCCTTTTCCAGACGGGGGCTTCGAGGACATCTCGGACGAAAACTCGAGCTCCACGGTGGGCAGGCGGCGCGTCCTCTTCCAAGAGGGGCCTATCGGTACGAAGGCCAAAGCGGCGGCCTCGACTGACATTGATATCCAAAGGGAGGCCGCCGCGACGGCGACCGCCCTAAAGTCCTTGTCCGAGACGGCCATCGATCGCGCCGACATCGACGTTTGGAAGTCCAAAGACATACGTGAGACGGGTGAGGCGGAGCAGTGGCGCAAGAACGAGATGGAGCGGCGGCTGCTGCTCTCCAACGCAAGACTGGGCAAGGCCAAGGCAGCGGAGTAGCGGCTCGCTTCCCTCTCTACAGCAACGGCACCATCTATGTCGGGCACCTCTGCGGCCGCTACCGCGGCCGCTGAGGCGACGGCGGGTGCGGCCGCAGGTAGGGCTCCAAGTGCGGCCGCATCGCCAGCATCTGCAGTTTCTCCAAGTGGCGGTGCGGCCGCGTCTCCCGGGTCGGGCGGAGCGCCCGCTACTCCCGGCGGCGCGGCTGTGAACGGCCACGAAGCGGCCGCGTTGGCGCCGGCCGCTGGCCGCAAGGTCGGGTCCCCGGCGTCTGGCGCGGCCGCGAGTGCGGCCGCATTTCCTCCGCCTGCATTTTCTCCCAGTGGCGGTGTCGACGCGTCGCTGCGTGCGGGCGCCTCACAGGCCGCGGCCGTAAGCGCGGCCGTTGCCCGCCGCGCTGCGGCCTCGGCCGGTGTCGGCTCGGTCAAGGTGAGGAAGGGGCGAGGCTGGAACTCGTTGCAGACAAGGCACGCCCGCTTCACGGTGGCCGGGAACTACGTCTCGGGTCCAGGCCGTTTTGTGAAGCGGCGGCCGCATAAGGCGGCCGCTGGCGCTTCGGGCGACGAAGAGGAGGACTCTACCTGCGGTGTTAGTGGCAGCGATTTCGCGGATACTGAGTTGGCTTGAGTTGTATCTCCTTTGATTGTGATTCTGGGGTCTGTGCGCGTGCGGAGTGTTTGATTATTGCATTGACTATTGCCCGACAATCATACACGTTTTTTTTTTCCCCTTCGCCGGTTTTTTTTTTTCCTATTCACCGACTCTGTCCGACCCAGCGACTCTGTCCGAAAAGCGAGCACGGCACGATCCCTTTACACGTACACCAGTCATACTGCACCATGAAATTATAAGACACTCGCGGACATCCGCCCACGCCAGATAGAGCGGTGGCCTCGACCGTCTTCTCAGACAGAGCGGAGGCCGCCCATGGGTCTTCGCTATCCTGGGTGGGCGTGGTGGCCGCGGCCGACGTGCAAATGCGTGAGGAAAAAAAAAAAGGCATGATGGAAAAAAACATCCGTTGAAGGCTACCGATACGGCTCCAAAAGGGACCCGCGGTCAGCAAAAATATGGGCCTCCAGGTCGTCCCGTAGAGAGAAGAACTCAGCTTTATCCGTGGCGATCTGGCGTGCCAGCAACTGGAAGAGAAAAGAACCTGGCGGGGGGTCCGCGCCCCCCAAAACTACGGGAGCATGCGGCATAGACGCCAAGCGGGGAGCTGCGGCCGCCGCGCCGGCCGCATCAGCAGCCGGTCTGACGGCTGTGGATCCACCGCTCGCGGCAGCAGGCGCACCGACAACGCCGACGGCCGCGGCAGTGGCGCCCGGACCATCAGATTCACCGCCGCCACCCACGCCCGCTGGCGAGCCACCGCCGGCGGCCGCGGCCGAGACACTAAAGTCGGCGGCCGCGGCGGCGGCGCCCGCACCATCTGCTCCACCGCGGCCACCCACGCCCGCTGGCGATCCAACGCCGGTGGCCTCCGCCGCGGCACCGAGACCGGCAGCCGCGGCGGTGGCGCCCGCACCATCAGCTCCTACGCCGCCACCATCGCCCGCTGGCGAGCCACCTCCGGCGGCGGCCGCCGAGCCAACATGACCGGCGGCCGCGGCGGCGGCGCCCGCACCATCTGCTCCACCGCCGCCACCCACTGCCGCTGGCGAGCCACTGCTGGCGGCCGCCGCCGCGGCACCGAGACCGGCGGCCGCGGCGGTGGCGCCCGCACCATCAGCTCCTCCGCCGCCACCCACGCCCGTTGGCTAGGCACCGCCCGCGGCCGCCGCAGTGGCACCAAGACCGGTGGCCTCGGCAGCGGCGCCGATGGCACCAGCTCCTCCCTGCCCAACGGCGCCAGCGAAGGGGTCTCCGCCGGCTGCCGCCGCCAAATCGTCATCGCCGGCGGCCGCCGCACCAGATCCCGCATCGCCAGCCCCGCCGACGTCGCCTGCGCCACCAGAATGGCCATCACCGGCGGCGGCCGCAGGATCCCCATCTCTTGCGGCCGCCACCGCTGCCATACGCTCATGAGAAACAAACTCGCCACAGCTGACGCTTTCTTGGCCCTCCTCTGCACTGTGATGTTTCGAGTGGGAACTGCCTCAGGCTATCCACGTTCGGTTCAGCACCATTGTTGGATGATGATTGTCATCATCCGTGTGACAAAGATCTATGTTTCTCCGACAAGACGCAGTGCTATTCCGTCCACTTCGAGCTCGGGCACAAGTAGAAATCATCGACCAGCGCCGGATCGCACAAGAACGACGACTTCAACAAAGAGAAAAACAGGATCGCTGTTTACACTACAACCACTTGACTAGAGACAATAACGATACGGTCAAAGAGCGAGGAAAAGAGGCCGACTAAAGCGTGCATGAGGGGGGGGGGGGGGGGGGGGGGGGGGGGGGGGGGGGGGTTGGCGGACGACACCGCCGTCGAGCCGCACCGCCGGAGCCAGACAGGCCATAAAAGCAACACGGTCGGGTGGAGGGCGGACAAAAACACAGACAAGCGCTTGTGGGTGCGGCGGACCCGGGGACAACAGCGACGGGACCGTCAGGCGCCTCGGCGGCCGGCAACGGCGCCGGCAGAAGCCGACGAAGCGAGCGAAGACGGCGGCGGTTGCAGCATGCGGGGTGGGGGGGGGACCGCCCATCGGCGAATCGACGCCGGCGGTCGGGTGGTCTATTTAAGGTCGATGGGTTGTCACGAACTCAATTTACAGCTCTTGTAGAATATCACCAGCCAACGGCAAGATCGACCTCTCCACCGTCAGCAATGAATTCTAAAGCCACCAAGGGATGTCATGGCTTCACCTTCAGGCACACGTCTTCAAAAATTGCAGACTGCGATTCGAATCGGAAGCAAAATGAAGTTGGACGAGGGCACATCGGAACTTGATCCCACCACAAGGCTGCGCGCCGTGGATCTCCCCCGATTTCTGGCACACAGTGGGCTCTAGGGTGACCGAGCTGGCGACGAAGTGTCAAGTGTCACCCTCCGGTTCAGGCCCTCCACGAGTGGCGGGGGGCAGGCGAGCGCTGACTCGCAGAGAAAGGTGTTCAAGACAGATGGTCTTCGTCCTTCTCGACGCCCCGCGGCGGCGTCACGGTGTTGGTGTGCCGAGGCGTATTCTTTGATCAGTGTGTGACAGACACGGCTTGTCTCGTGTCACTGTTGATCGCACCGCGCCCCACGGCCTCTGTGCGCATGTCATTGTGGTGCCAGTCTTTGGAACTTCTGTTGAAGGTTAACGGAAGGGCGGCCTTCTCATTGGCTCTTTCTCCTGCGATTTTGATGCACATGGACAAGAGCAGCTTGCGACTGCCGTTGTCCAATGAACAGGCTGGATCACTGTCACAGCTTAGGACAGAGTTCAGCACATCTGCGCACAGTCGCAGCCACGTCGGCGTAGTTCCGGAATTCACATGCCACGTCCATCAGTTCCTGGAAATGTCGCGTTTCCAAAGGCACAATCGCTGACATGAACAGAGGAACCAAACCAAAAGAGATTCCTTGCTCGAGAGACCCTTGCCCGAGTAGCCCTCAGTGGCGCTTGGATGAACGGTATGAGGTGTCACCTCGTCGTGCGGACGTCGATTTCCAGTGTTTTCTCTGTAACGTTCATGAAACTCTATTTGTACTTCTGTTGCATGTCATTCTGGGTTCGAGCGCAGTGCGAGGTTTTTGGAGAACGGCTGTATGGTCGGGCCCATGTACCATGCACAAACGTGGTTTCGACTTCGATTTTGGGCCCCAAGAGCGCAAGGGGGCTACTGTTTTAACCGGTGAAATATTTCGAAAATGGATGTCAGAGCTCTGGAGGTGCTGTGAGGAGGGGAGTGGGGCAGTTCTTTGGTTTCTTCATTTCACGGCATCCGTACTCCAGGGCACATACAAAAAGCAATATCTCGGCCTTGGACAGCGTTGACAGCTGTGATGCTGCACTGTGAACACCAGCAATCCTTGTTCCTGTGCAGCAGAAGAGGCACGCAAAATGATGGATAAAGATTTCAATCTCTTTTTAGTGATAGTTCCTGCTTCAGAAATGTTTACTAATAGCCACTAGAGATGGCTAGTCATCCAGATAGAATCAGGTCCAGATCTTGGGGGGCTACGTTATAGTGTTTTTATTCTAACTGATATCAGGAAGAATACTAATTGACTTAGCTACATTCAATGACATCGACGGACCCATGAAAGTCTGGGCGAGTGGCAGTTTGTCCGGGAACGACGATTGGGTAATAGTTGGTGAGTGGGGAACTGGAATCGAAAATCTAACAAGGGACCGTATTGCACTCGCGCGGGCGACGGAGGTGACAGCTGCCTTGGGGGTCCGGAAACCCACGCGTCTGGCACGGTTGTGCTTGTGGCATGGGGAGGCTGGGCAACTGCCCCCTTTCTCCGTGCACTTCTGTCTCCCGCTTGTGCGGTGCCGTCGCGCATTTCATCTTCGTTCTTCCCTTTTTGTCTCGTGTCTCTTCCTCCATTTTCCTTTGTGTTTTCCTCTGTTTTCTGGCGTTAGGTTCTTTTAATGCTCGGTTTTAATTTCCGTCATCAATTGTTGTTTTTGTGTGGAGGTACTCGCCAACATAGCCGACCGCTCACCTTCCTCGAAAGCCCCCAATAAAAATATTTATGCACTACGCGCGGTGTTTGGAGTACCCTCACAACCGCCACCGCTTCCAGCAGTGTCAGACGGTCGCGCGTCTGCATGCCGATCTCTGAGTTGCGCAGCAGTTCTACAACCATGCGACACTTTGGGGCCATTTCTTTTTTTGTGGCGCCCCAGAAGTGTTTGCAATATCTCGCCTGGAGGTAGTGACCGAGCACAATGTTTCTTCAAGTCAGTGTTCGGAGGTGATGCACATCAAATTCACTAGTCGCTTTACGCTAACAAAAAGAGCTCCTTGAGAGGAGAATTACAGCAGGGGACGAGTCTATGAAAGTGATGCACTCTGCGCCTTACAAGAGAAACCGGGGCAAAGAGCCTTAAATGTCACTATGGCTTTGGGACTGCTGCGCCGGAGTAAAAGCCCCATGCTCTCGTGCGTGGGGCCTGTCGAAGTCTCCACAGCAGCAGCCATCGTGAAGAAATCCAGCCACGGAGGGCCTTTTAATCTACTGGTTTTCGGTCGACAACCTGTCACCACACCGTCAACTTGAATTGCCTGTGCGAAGCAGAGCCGAGGTTCCCCAAATCGTTCCCCGCATCAGTGCAATCATACCAAGTCGACATTTTGCAATACATTATTCAAAGGTAGTCCCTCCACACAACAGCATAGAAAATAGTATCAATTTGGATGATTACTAATGACATGACTAAGCAAGAGCAAGCTGAACATGAGTGTCGTCCGAGCGCGGAGCAACAACAGAATCGTGCGGCCGCTCTTTGGGCCGGACGTGGATCAAAGATTGCGCCTGGGCACGGAGGATGTAGAAAAGTACTGCTACAAGTGATTCTGAGCGTTAAAGGGCACCGGCTTCACTTTCTGTTCAAAGCACACAAAAGGTCCAACACACTTTCTGGAAACAAAAACGAAAATCTGATGACGACTCTGTCGATTTTCAAATGGCACGCGATAGAAAGAGCTGAGAGGGGGTCCAGCCGGATGCCGCAGTCGAAAACACGAAATGATTTCAGGGCCCGCACGCGGCCGATGTATGCATGCCACGGTCGGCGATTCGTAGCCTATCAATCTCCTCGGACGAGGTGATTGATAGGCTGTGATGGCTTGGCGAGGTGATTAATATAAGGATAGTCTGTGGTCGCTTCCCGGGAATGAGCGGCAGCCATTGGCTGCCCATCATCTCCTCTTTCGGAGGAGATGATTGGCCCAGAATTAGCGAAGGTCTCCGTTCTCGCGTGTGTGCATGGTAGAAGGGCCTATGGTCGGCCGATGGAAAAATGCGAACCTCCTGCGAACCAGCGCCATATTATCCGGTTGGACTTATATCTGGCCCACCAATAGCTCGGTTCGCAGATCTGGCTCGCGACGTTGGTAGGATGACCTGTTTTCCCATACCTCTGCCCATAACTGGAAAATTTGCCACGCTTAACGAATAATACGCAAAAGCGGTTCGCAACCGACGTTGTTGGGTGTGCTCTCAGCACCGCATCATTTGATGCGATTCTGCGGTAGAGCTCTGCGTCTCGGACCCAAGCACGTGACGCTTCGCACAATGCTTGCTCCTGGCCCTGGTCAGACTGCAGGACGGCAACATGACACACGCAGCCAAAAAACAGCAGACAGAAGTGAACGAACGGACAGAGGCGCACCAAAAGACGCAGAACGAAATACCACTCATGAGCGCGTTCCCCCCCAAAAAACAAAAAAAAAGTACTGAAAGAGACATGCAAGAAAGAATAGCAACACAGAGGCGGCCACAACACACGGGTACGCGCATGCGCACCTGGACAATCAGCGTCCACCCACCCCCGCACCCCCCGCTATCCGTGCATCCTCAAACGTACGTCTGAGCTCGGCATCACCCGCCCGGCCGCGCCCACTGCTTCCGGGCCCCGCTGCCGCGGGGAGGTGCGACGAAACATGCCGCGCCGCGTCGCCGCACCGTCGCCCCCGTCGGCCGCGGCGTCAGCACTCGCCGTCGGCGACGATGCGTCGGCGGCGGCGGCCGCCCCCGACCGCGGCACCGCTTCACGCCGCCGGCGGGTCGACACCCGGGACGGGGCGCTCGCCGCGGCCGCCGTCAAAGTGGAGCCGTCGTCGGCCAACGCGGCCGACGATGCCGCAGCCGTCGCAGCGGTCGCCAACACGGAGCCTGTCACGGGCGACACAGGCGCGCCGCTGTCGGGGGTGGCCGCCGCCCGACGCCGCCGGGTGCGCGTCGCCGGCGTGTCGGGTACCTTCACCGCCCCATTCTCCACCGCCGGCTCGGCGGCCCTGCGCAGCTGCCGGGGACTGGCCGAGCTGGGCCGTGCCGCTTCAATAGAAGAGACGGCCACCGCCGCCGCACCCGCCCGACGATTGGTGTCGACGACGAGGGCGGCGGCGGCGGGGGCACCTTCGTCCTCCTCCATGCTCCCGAGGCTAGCGTCCGCATCTTTAGCCGTCCCCAACCCATCGTCATGTTGTCCGTCCTCCCACCTGCTGGCGCCTGCGACATCCGGCACAGAGGCCGCGGCGGCTGCACGGCGTGCCAACGCCATGGGGGGTTTGGTCTTGAGAACCCACTCGTTCCCCCCGCGCCAAATGAGGAACGGGCGCAGGGCGTCGCGGGACACCCACCCCGCCTCCCGACCGTCTGTCGAGACGAGAAAGCCCTTGCGCGGCGCAGCGCCGCGGACGACACCGACCAGCCACGAGGTGCCCGCGCGTGCCTCGACGGCGTGCCCGATTTCTGGCGCCCACCGGCGGCCGAGGTGCGCGGCTGCCGCAGGTGGTGCGGGGCGCAAGCGAGAGGCCGGCACAATTTCCCCACCGTCTGCATCAGTGCCGTCGGAGGCGCCGTCGCCAACAGCGACCGCGTAGCTCACACGGTACAAGATGCGCGCGGCCGGCGGCGTCGACGATGCCGCAGGCGGCAGTCCGGGGGAGACGGCGGTCGAGCCCCGCCGCCGCTGCCGGGCGACGCGGACGAGCGTGCGAGCCGCCGCCGATACGTCCCCGCCGTCGCCGTCAGTCGGCGGCTCGGCCGCCGCCGCGGTTGACGCGTCGTCCGCATCGACGTCCACGTCAGGTGAGGCGGCAGGTCCCGGAAATGAGCGTCGACCACTGGACGCAATGGCGTCGGCAAACGACACAGAGCGCCGGAGGGAGCGCATGGTTGGCCGCGGCGACGAAGGCGCCGTGGGCTTGGCGCCCGACCCGCCAGCAGCAGCCGCCGCCGCCGTCGGCGCGGTCACGTCCGTGTCCTCGTCATTGCCGCGCGCCCCAGACACACGACCGCTTGCAACGCCGCTGCCCACCGCCGCCCGCCGAGCATCGTTCGGAGCGAGGGCGGATCCGCCGTCGGCGTCCCCCGCCCCACCCGACTCAATGAGCCCCCCGCCCAGTGAAAATGGGGACGGCGACGGCGACGAGTCTTTCCCCGCAGGCCGCACGTGGACGGAGGAGCCGAGGGAGAAGGGCAGCTCTGTCGACATGCGGCTGACGACGACTGCGGGCGCCCAGGCGCGGCCGGCGATGCGCCCCGCCTCCAGCACTTCCACCACGTCGCCGGACGAGTACTCCCGCTGCGAGCAAATGCGGGGCGTCGGCGGAACGCGCGCGGTGGCGGTGGCGGCCTGGCCCGCGCCCTCAAAGTGTACGCCGCCTGCAGCGCCAATGCCCAGAGACAGGACGGCCACGGGCGGCGCACCGCCGGGCACGCCACTGCCAGTCGCGGCCGTCGCAAGTGCACGCTCCCGCAGACGCGGCGAAGACCGAGGTCCACTGCCGACGCCGCGTCCACGGGGTGGTGGGGACGCCGCTTCCCACCCACCTGCGGGGGCGGTCAAGCCCCTGGACGTGCTGTCGGCGGCCGCTGACAGAAGCGCCAAGTTGCGCAACCGCGGGCTAAACCGCAAGCCCGGGGAAAAGCCGCCAGCCCGCAGCGTCGGGGACCGCGCCAGCGGCCGCCCACCGGCGCGCGGTCGGGATGGAGACCGGCTGGCGACGGCTGGCCCTCCGCCAGCGCCACGAAAGGGCGCCGCGACCGGGCGACCGCTCCAACCACCGTCACCACCGCCGCCGCCAGGCGCGGATGGCGATGCCTGCCAAAAGCCGCGGCCGGCCACCTGGTCGCTTACGCCCGAGCCGGCCGGGAGTGCCAAGGGCGGCAGCGCCCTCGGGGCGGTGCCTCGCCCCGTAGGCGGTCCGGGCGGCGGAGCAAGCCCGTCAAACGCCGGCAAGTTGCCGAAGGCGCTGTCAGCGGCAGCGCCGCTCGGCGGCGTCGGCCCAACCGGCGCGCCGGCCAAACCCAGTGCATGCGTCACAGGCGTAATGGAAGCGGACGCGGAGGCGACCACCTTCTCCGCAGTTGCCGCCTTGCCCTTCCCGGCACGGGAAATGCGCGCCCGCTTGCGCGGGGGCACAGGCAGAGATAGCGTCGGGTGAGCCGCCGCCGTAGGGCCCGGGGCAGCCCCGACCGGCGCCTGGCCGCCGGCACACAACGTCGCATCTGCATAGGCGTCACTGCCACCGCCGTCGCCGCTACCGCCCCCGCTATCACCGCCACCGGTTGCCCCGACTGTCGATGCGTCCCTGACTACAGCGGTCGGAACGGCTGTCGACGCGGCCTCTGACATAGCCGGCACGGCAGCCGCACCGGACCCACTGGGCGGCAGTGGTGGTCCCTTGCGGGTGCGCTTGCCCGGGCGCGCCGCCAACTTGGACGGAGAAGCCGCAGCGCCGCCGCCGACACTGCCGTCCGCCGCAAGCGACGGTTCGGAGGCTAGCACGGCAGGCGCCGCCGCCGCCGGCGCAGCAGGTGGCGCAGCAGTATCCGGATACGCCACTGGCTGGCCAGCTCCTCCGATGTCAACGTCCCCCACCCCAACGCTCGGTCCGACAGGCGGAGGCGCTCCCTCCCCCATCATCATCCCACACCCTCTCAGGTCCGCGGGAAAGGCGCCACTGTGGAAGGGCAGCGGAGACAACCCCGTTCCGCCGTCGCCGAGCCCGGCCTCCGCCAGCGCCGCCGCTGCAGCCTCCTGCGCCGCGGCCGTTGCGGACTGATAGTCCCCAGCGGCCAAGACGTGGGCTGCCGCCGGCTGGCCTTCCGACGGCATGAGTGCCATGGGGTGTTGTGCCACCCCAAAGCCCGCCGGGTCAGCTGCCTGAAGAAGCACCCCATCACTCGGCGTAGGTGAGAGCAGCGCGAGCCCGGCCGCGGGACCCTCGCCACTCGGACCCATGCTGCAAGAGCTACCAATGGCCCCCCCACCCCCACCCCCCCCACCCGAGCTGCCCCCTCCCTTGGCGCCCTTGTTGGGCACTCGCGCTCGCCGGTTCTTGAACCACAGCACCACCGACTGCAGGGGCATCCCAATGCGGGCAGCGAGGGCGGACAATGCCTCCGCGGTGGGGCTCGCCGTGACAGAGAAGACGGTGACAAGCTCCGCCAGCTGGATGGGCGATGCGCGGTAGCGTTTCTGCTTTGGCTTGCCGGCCTTGTTGAGTTCAACCCGCGAAGCGACAGGCGCCGATAATGATGGAGGAGGGGCACCAGCCAAGGGCCCGCCCCCCCCACCACCACCCCCGCCGCCGACGCTGACACCCGCATCCCCGCCGTCCCCGTCGATGGGAGCTCCGATGTCTTGGCCCGCGCCACCGCTGAGTGGGGAAGCTGTGTAGCCGTCCGGGAGGGACAATCTCATCCCAATCCTCGACGACGCTGGTGGGAACGGTTGCAATCCTCCAGAGCGGGATCCGTACACGCCCGACATGGGCCTGCCACCCCTGCCCATGCCGTCATGATGGTATGCATGTCCGGTGGCCGCCGCAGCCGCCGCGTGCTGCTGTTATTGTTGTTGCTGCTGCTGCTGTCCCCATGCCCGCGCCACCATTCCGTCCGCGCTTGCCGTCGTCGGCTTCGCCAACCCCCGCCGGCCGTCGCACCCCTGGTGCCCCACCGGCGGCGCCTCCGCCGACGACGCGGTCCCGTAGTACTACATGTTCTGGACGGCGGCGGGCTCCGTATCTACGCTGGGCCGTGATTGCCGCCCTGGGCGGCCCACCACTCGCGCCGCCACTAATATTTGGTCCGCGTCGGCTGCATCCATCCGCTGCCAGACCAATGAAGTGACGGAAAACATTCACAGGCATTTGTGGCCCCTTTGGGGTGCCTCCAGGACGCCCTTGGTTTGGGGGTTGCCGCTACTGTGTTTTGTGGGCGCGTCGCCATCTCTGAAAGCATGATACATTGTACACCCCACGATTCTGGGGCAACGAAGGCGCCTTCTCCGACGGGTCCGGTTTGTTGATGTGTAAATGTCGTCGATGCTACCCTCATCGCGGCGACCGCGGCGCTCGGCTGGCCGTAGTCTTCGTTCCCATCCACGTCGCCGCGTCTTCCATCGCGACGTCCGCTGCTTCGAGTCTCTTCTTTCACCCGCTTTCCCTCTGGACATTCCCCACTCGGCGAGCCTCTCAGAGCCACATTGAGTTTTCACCCGGTTGACGGTTCTGTGCGTTCGGTCGAATGGATGACTGCCGAAAATGGGTGACGAGGGGCCGCCGCGCAAGCGGAGCTTCCACCCTCTTGTGGTCGCGCCCTTCCTGGGAGACACTACTGCCGTGCCCGCTATTGTTGAAGGGCTGGTGCATTTTCCACCGGGCTCTCTCGGCTCCGCAGAGACCGTGCGTGGAGCCCGCACCGAGTCTCGGCCGGCGGACCCGACGTGGAGCTCCCTCGTCCAGGTCAACGGCGGTCTACGGTCGGCGGTGCGGGCAGCACCCCAGGCGCTAGCCACAGAGGGTGCCATTGCCCCTCGCGGTCAAGCGCGGTGCGACAAGCACCCGCGGCCACTACCTGAAAGACCGAGAAAAGAGGTAGATGACAAGGATACGGTCGGTGGTGTAGCATATCTCCTCAATAATTGGGATATTGGGCCCTGTAGCCCCCCTTGCTGGTCAGTATTCAAGTGGAGGATTTAAATGACTTGCGGCTTGCCCTTTGGGAGGTTACTTCCGTCTTGTATATCTGTCCTTTGTTTTGACGTCTCTATTTTGGTGGTTATTCCATCTTTTTGATCGCTCGGTCGATCGACCCCGCCCCTTTCCCGTCTGATAATAAATGCACCATGGGACCGGGGTTCGCCGTCGTCGGCACCCCTGGCTTCCCATCGGATGTTGCACGAACAAAGGTTCTTCTTCCTCGCCTCTTGGGCGATAGCGCTCGCTTTATCGTGCGTCTACGGTCGGTCGCTACCTACTGGTTAGTTAACCAACGTCATTAATACCACATTTGGTGGAGCAGCAGGGGATAATCTTGCCTGCCGCGTGCATCTGCACGCTGTGCCCGAAAGCTGTCTCTTGTTGCCAAGTGGCACGGTGACGGGTATTGCACCCATTCGCTTGACGCAGAGGGCGCGTCTCCCACTTGTGTGTGCTGGCGTCGTGGGTGGTGATCTCCAATTGGAGCAAGGGGCGCTTCTTTTGGCACTGTGCCGGTTGAGCAATGACCCCTGGTGGTGTCGATGGGCAACGTGGCAATGGGAAGGGTAAAGGCAACGCCATGCCTTCAGACTACGTCCCGCCGGCAGGCTCTCGCACGAGCATGCGAGACGCCAGCACCCTAGGTGGTTCCCTCTCGGGATCACCTGCGTTGAACGCGGCGGCCTTTGGCCAACCGCTCGACGCGGAGAGCCTTAAGGCGGAGGTGGAGACACTTCTTCTCCGTCTGACGGCCCAACAAGCGACTAACCGCTCGTTAGCGAAAAAAAACGACAAGCTGATCGCAAACGTGGAGGCTATGCGCCAGGAGGACATCGAGTCCGATGCCCGGGCGAAAACGTCGCGTCGCAAGACGAAGAGCAAAGCTAAGATCAAGATCGACCCCAAGTGGGGCGAGTTGTCTCCCTCTCGTCCAGAGCCAGTTGGCCAAGCGACCGAACTTCGGGATCAAGATGCGCTTCGCAAGAAGTTGCGTAAGATCCACAAGGAGACCAAGTTGGCCCGCTTGACATCCTCAGTGGAGAACGCCAACATGTCGGCCACGAATGAGGCAAGCTCGTCCAGTGGGAAGACTTCCTCTTCGTCTCTCGACTACGGAAAATCCCCGGGTTCCCCGTCTTCCCCGTCGTCGAGCTCAAGCTCCGAGTTTTCGGACACGTCATCGGACGCCGCGTCTCGACGATCCCGCCCGGGTCCGTACAAGAGTCGCCCCAACTCTAAGAAGCGGTTGAAGAAAGCCGATTGGCAAAAGGTCATTAGACCCTCCAACAGTCGCTTCAAGTTCCTATTGGACTATCGTACCTACTTCCTGATCCGACTTGATCTGTCTCTGCCCCCCTCCCTAGTGGAGAAAACACATAAGATGAACCGCCGCCTAGACGGCGCATTCCAAGGGCAAGAGCCATTCACGGGCACTAGCCTCCGCGGTGTATTTTCCTTCTTGACGACCTTTCGGCGCGCATGTGACGCAGCCGGCTTAACGCATCGGCAAGCCCTTCCTCGCTTGGCCTTTCGCCTGTCAGGAACTGCTAAACGAGCCTTCTCGAGCGCCCTGAACTCGAAAGCCGGACACCGCATGTATGCGATCCGCACATATTGTGCCGCTATTAACTGGCTTCAAGCCAAGTATGCCACCCACGCCGTAGTGGCTTCCGCCAACTACGACATTATTACAATGATTCAACCCGATAATGAGTCGCCCACAGCGTCTGGGCTCCGCGTTGAGACGCAGTGCGACCGCCTGGACGGTCTCTTCTACGCCCAAGATGGGAAGGATGTATTCATCAATGGCTTTTCCGAGATTATCCAATCTCAGGTCCGAGTATTGGACGGGTGGTTCCCCAAGCGCACCCTGGCGGACACTATCTCTGCCGCGCAGATGTATTGGGACGGGACGAACAAGCTTCGCCTATCGGTTAAGTTGCCTCGTCTTTAGACGACTAAGGTGGCATACCCCTCGCCCGTGCAAACCTGGCACCCCAATGTCGACCGCCCCTTCCCGGTTACCCAACAGCGGGCCCGGTCCCGTTTCCCTCCTCCGAAGGAGTCGCCTCAGGCGAGGACGCATGTTTGTTACAACTGTAACAAGCCCGGTCACTTCGCTGCTCAATGCGCTGAGCCGTATCGGCCACATGAACGCCGCAGCCCTGTTATCGCCGTGAACTCCGTAACGGAGGATACCAAACCAACCGCTGAAAGCGATAGAAACGAGTGCACCGACGAGAAAAACGAATGAGCCGGGTGCCTCTTGGGAGGTTGCCCGGCGCAACATCACGAACTGGTGAAAGACGCAAAGTCACACGGATACTAAGCCCGGCACATCGGCGCTATGAGCTCTCGGCCACTATGGGCCCTTGCCAACGGGCAATGCACAGTGTTGGACACTGGGGCCGGCATTATATTGGTTCGACCTAAAGTCTTACCTGCCAACTGGCAGAGTTATGCTGAAAAGCTCGAGCCCACACCCCGCATCAACGATGCAAACAACGACCGCCTCATCGCAAACTCTGCTATACATCTATACATAGATGTTGGATGCGCCAAGGTCTTTGACCGATTTTTTGTCGCCGAACACCTATCGGTGCCATGTATTCTCGGTACCGAGTTCATGGATAACCCTGTCGAAGCCATCTTCACACGCCTAAGAAGGTTGTGTGGCAGGACCACGTCGGTGATGTCACCAGGAACCTAAGTCGAACGCCTATCCTCGCCACCCTACTTGCCAATAAGTGGTAACGGTAGTTGGAAGACCAACCTGCGAAGGTAAGGGCATGTCGCCAAGTTCGCGTCAGAGCAAGAATGGAAGAATGGGTTGTGGCGGCCTGCGCCACCCCTGGCCTCGTCACCATCTCGCCCAACATCCGCCTATGTCGGCAAAAGTCAGTGGCAGTCGCCCGTGGCGTTTCACTGGTCGAGCCCGATGAACCATTCTTGGTTAAGGTCTACAACTTCGGGCCGGAACAGGCCATAGTTCGTAAGAACAGCATCCTCGGGTTCGCCGAACCATTCCAAGGGCCCATGGTGGCTGCCATAACCGAGGAGACGGCAACCCAAGACACACCAACCGGTGAGGACACATCGTTGTCCGACGACCCTGTTGCGGATGTGGACCTTAGTGAAGCACCGGAGCATTTGCACCAGCAAATCCGGGAGATGCTACGCACGCATTTCGCGATGTGGGACGGTACCCTCGGTGCTACAAAAGCCACTGAGCATGCCATTGTAACCCCAGCGATGCCGTCCCCGTCCGGGCACAACCGTATCGCACGGGCCCATTCAAGCGACATATCATTGCTGATCAAATCAACAAGATGTTGAAGCTCAAGGTTATAGTACCTAGCCACAGTGCATGGGCAAGCCCCGTCGTCATCTTACCAAAGAAGAATGGCAAAGCCCGCTACTTTGTCGATTACCAACGACTAGACAGCATCACGAGAAAGGATGCCTACCCCCTTCCCCGAATGGAGGATTTTCTGGACTCCTTAGGAGATGCGAAGGTCTTCACATTGCTAGATTGTTCGGCCGGCTACTGGAAAAAGCCCCGACGCCCGGCTGACAGAGAGAAGACTGCGTTTAAAACGCATGCGGGTATTTACCATTGGCAGTCCATGCCACTAGGACTGACCAACGCCCCCGCTACTTTTCAACGTGCCCTCGACAATATATTGTCTGGCCTCAAGTGGCAGCTTTGCCTCTTCTACCTAGATGATGTCATCATCTTCTCTGCATCTGCAGAGGAAAACGTCAAGGACGTTTATGTGGTCTTAACGCGGTTGCATGAAGCCGGTGTCACTTTCAATCTTGAGAAATGCACCTGGTTCTCCGACGAAGTCGAGTATCTTGGACATATTGTCCGACCGGGTCAACTCCATGTTCATAATAAGAACGTCGACGCATCGAAGCACGCTTCGATCCCCATCACCAAGACCCAGCTTAAAAGCTTCTTGGGGATGTGTAATGTCTATCGACGTTTCGTCAAAGACTTCGCTAAACGAGCCAAGCCGCTCAACGCAATGACCCGCGTGGAGATCCCCCCGGACTTACCAAAACCTACCGACGCATCCCTCGCGGCCTCTGACGACCTCCGCCAAGCGCTTCTTGCACAACCAATTTTGGCCCTGCCAAAGGCCAAAAGACAAATGATTGTCGATGTCGACGCATGCGACGACCAACTCGGATGCACCTTTCTGCAAGAGCAACCTGACGGTACTAGATTACCGGTTGGCTATTGGATCCGTGGCCTCAGCCCTGCTGAGAAGATCTATTCCAAAACGGAACGCGAATGTCTCGGCGTTGTGTGGAGCGCACTCAATCTCAGACACTTCCTCGACGGTCATCGCTTGCTGATAAGGACCGACCACCAAGCTCTAAGCTGGATTTACAGCACCACTGACTCAAGTGGTCGGTTGATGCGATGGCGCCTACGGCTATCCGAATATACATTCGACATGCTGTGCAAACCCGGTGCATCGCACAATGCTCCCGACTTCTTGTCCCGAGCGGACAATGACTCCGCCGTTGAAGATATCAACGATGATATCCCATGCCTTACATTGTCCGAGACGGCCAACGGCTTGCTGACGGGGAGGTACACGGGTACCGACATTCCGGCCCCCGTTGAATACGACGATATCGTGGAAGCCCAAAAAACCGACGCGTTTTGCGTTGAGTTGGCCAAACGGGTGGCTCGCAAAACGGCGAAAGCCTTCTTTCAAAATGAAAGCCACGGCCTCTACAGGCGGGCGCCGGACGGCGACCAATTTTTCATCCCGGAAAGCCTACGCGAGCGTATCTTTTCGCTGGAACATCACGCAACTGTTTCAGCCCACCCGGGTATGAACCGGATGTACTATGCCATGCGGCGTCGGTATTACTGTCCATCCATGGTCACGGATATCTACAACACTGTTACCAAGTGTACCAGCTGAGCCCAAAATCGGCTGTCACTACGGCGACACACGTCCGCACTGACGCTGTTCCCAGCTACGGAACCACTGAAAGACCTATCGGTCGAAATCTTCGGGCCTATTCCCGCTACCAAAGCTGGTAACTGCTTCATCTTGGTCAATACTGACCGCTTTTCCAAGCTGACCAAATGCGTCGCCTTGCAGCGCATAAAAGCAATCTTCGTGGCATCAGCCATTATCGACGCATGGGTCGCCTGTTATGGCCCACCTCACCTAATCCTATCGGATCAAGGACCCGAGTTCATGTAGAACTTCTTCATTGCCGTAATGAAAGTGCTGGGCACCGAAACAGTGCGCACCACGGCATACCACCTACAGACCCATGGTCAAGTCGAAAGGTACAATCGTACCATGGCTGCGCAGCTCCGACAATAAGTCACAGACGACCCGCGCCGTTGGGATGAATTACTCCCCGTATTGACCATGGCCTATAACAGCCAGCCGCACCGGTCGACAGGAATTTCGCCATTTGAACTGGTAATCCCGAGACGAATCCCGAGTTTGTCTGTTCGCAACCTCGCACCCGTATCTCCATTGAAAAACAAGGGTACTCTCAATGATGGGTCACCCCTAGCGCGTAAGCGTGAGTTCATGGCCAAGCTAAGACAGCAAATTCCGGCCGTCATAAAGGCCTTGCAAAAGACCTAACAACGCTATAAGCGTAGCTTCGACTAGAACGTGGATCCACGTAGCAAACGTGTCAGCGTCGGAGATTAAGTCTATACGACGAACCACCAACAAAAGAACAAGCTGCAAAGCAGGACCGTCGGCCCATTCTTCGTACTCGACGCAGATTATTCTACCTACAACATAGACGTGAATGGCGAAGAGCGAAGAGTCAATAGTGACCATGTTACTCCGGCCCCACGTCCTTCGACACCAGACGAGACGCCACATCCCCTACTGGATGGACTCGATAAGCCTGAGAGCACGCCACCGGTACCCGACGAATACATCATTGACCGCCTATTGAAGCTCCGTCGGAGCGATGGCATCTACAGTGCCAAGGTCCAATGGTTTGACTATAGTCTCAAGAATGACTCGTGGGAACCCATGGAAAACCTTTCTCGAAACTTGGTCATGCGATTCCTCCGACGGAGAAAGAAGAAAATTGCGGGATACACTTGGAGTATTCCCACCCCCCCGTCTCGGGGCACCCGTCGATCACCCAGGCTTAATCAAGCATAAACGGCGTTGGTAGTAACCCCGCAACGCCCGGATCTGAAGTGGTCCTCGACTATTTGTGGAGTGTTTTCAAACTCTCATGGCGACATTCGAATCCCACTGAACTGGATTATGATTAACCAATCTAATTCAGTTCAGGAAACTTTACCGATTCGTTGGGTTCGACTGATATTACCCGAACGGACGCGTATTATCTCCCACGACCCGTGGTTGGCTCTCTGGCGTTTCGCCGAGCTTTCTGAGTGGCACTGGCCGTACACCTACGTATGGCCCTGCCCCCCGTCCTTACAGGGCAATGACGCGCCACCCGCGCCTGTTACCCAAGGGGTTGGATCCGAGCCAAACGGGCTACTCTTACCCTTGGTCCATGACCTAACGACCACGGTTGAGGACCTGATGTACCAAAGTACAGAGGGGACGCTTATAGCCCCCAGATGGGAAAGTGCCCCCTGGTACATCGACGCCAAAACGGCCTGTGCATCGCACGATGTACTACCTCACTCGTCAAAGAACCATAATGGTGCGACCACATGGGCACTTTTTGCATTTCACTCTCACAGGAAAACCAACAGAGCTACACAAGCCAAACCCTCTCTGTCTAAATGACAGCAACCCATGAGCGAGTCAGGTGTATATAACACCGCCACTGCATCACCTGCCGACGGGCATCGGCAGTAACCAAGTCTAACAAACAAAAGACACAAGTCGGGCCCGCACCAGTCCCAGACCACTCCGCCTCAGTCGCGGACTGGCGCTCGGCTGCCACCGTCGACCGACGAACTGCGACGGCGCATATTGCGCAGAGGCTTGTCCTCGTCCTCGTCATCACGGCTAAGCCGCCGGCCGAGGATGTCGCCAGCGTCAAAACGCACAGGCGAGGGAGGCACAGCCGCCACTGGGCGAAGACGTTAGAACTCCTGGGATAACAGGTCGAAGGCCACCGCCGAGTCCGCCGCCACGCTCATGGCTCGAGCTAAGACCGGCATGACATCCTCACGGACATATCCATGGGCGTCTCGAACCGCCCGGCGCGATGCCTTCGTTTGGCGATTCCACGACAAGGCCAGGGCGGCCGCCCCGACGCCACGCAGCACTCTCTGCCCGTCAATACAACGTCTCGGCCCGTCGCCAAATAGAGCCACTCCCGCCTGGAACTCCTCTGGCGACGTCCAAACGTCCTCTAGAGTTGAACGCTCATGTACCCCGGACGCGGCGGCAACGCGTGTCTCGCGCGCAGGCGACAGCGAACCCCGACGGCTGGGAGAACCGGCCCGACACGAAGGCCCACTGGCCGACCGGGACCTTTGGCGGACAAAACCGCCATTGCCTTGAGCCACCGCCACGTGCGTGTCTCCATCGTCGTCCGAGCCTCCGCCGCCGGCTGGAAGAGACGCAAAGCCCCGACAAGGGTACTTCAGCATGAACCCATATTCGGCCAACGAGTCCAAATGGACGTGCACCTGACGCGCTGCACGCGTCTGCGTGTCTCGTCGGATGCCTTCCTTGACGACGATGGTCCACGGGAAGACCTCCGTGGCCTTGTGCATCTTGCGGAACGCGTCAAGAATAGCTTTTCCGCCCGGACCACTATCCATAAGGTGCATGTCCAACTTGGACACGCGCCGAAGGGCTGTGGCATCCAGCCAGGCGAAGACCTTGTTCGTCAACAGGGTGTGCATCCACCCGGCCGCCAAGAAGTATTAATACTCCGCATTAAAAACATGCCAAGCGGCACTGAAGTCGTCGACGAGCTTCTGAGCCAAGTACGACAATGCATACGGCATCTCCATCCACACCCCGCGGTTTAACCACCAGCGGGGGTAGCGTGGGAACCACCGCGACAAGTCGAAATGACGGGGCTCCCGGATCACACAGGAGCACAAAGCGGTGGGAAGAAGCCCGCGGCTCGAGATACGAACCGCGTCTTGAGCACGCCGATGGGCGGGGGCATAACTCCGCGCCCGAAACAGGGAAGTTAACGCCACGGTGCGCGCGTCGAACTTCTCTTCCACGTCGTGTTCCGCCTCGTGAGTTACCTCGATGAGCTCATCGAGGTACTTCTCCAAGCCCGCCCCCTGGGAAAAGGGCACCGAGAACTCCGAAGCAGTACGGCGCGACAGGAAGACGGCCTCTTGCCAAGCACGACGCGAACGCCCGAAGTTGTTGTCGGCCACCTCAAAGGTCCCCATCTGGTGGACCGGGAACAAAAGCGCTCAAGCGTAAAGACGCGTGTAGAAGTCGTGGAACGGCCGTCCGTAAGAAACCAAATCGTTTGCATACGCCAAGACCTCGTATACCTGTCGCGCCTCGCCTTGGTTTCCATAATTTTCGTTCCCATGCACTTCCGCCACGACGGCGTCGACGTGATAATCGGGTACCCCGTTGAGGTTGTCAATTAAACCCGGCGGGGTGCCCCAATGGCCTTGTTCGCTTCTAACCAACGCCACGCGGCTGTTGTTGGTCGCCGCGTCCATTCGGGCGTTGTCACTCATGACGGGGACGCCATCACGGGTCCCAAGGGACGGCGGGCTAAAGTCCGTACGCCGAAAGAGCAACGGCCCCGCCGCCTCTGTGAGCGGCAGCTCGACCGCCTGGTCGTCAGCCTCGTCGGGATAGTCCGCGGCAAGGCCGCCGCCGCGCATGTCGCGCCCATTGTCGGGTGACGACCCGTCTTGTCGCGACCCGGAGCCAACGCTCGCGTCCGACCCGGCCCGCCCCTCTGGGGCGCCCGCGCCATTGGCACCGCTCCCCGCCGCGCCGGCCGCGTCGGCAGTCTGGACGTCGCTACCGCTGCCCGCCATCTTGGCTCTGTCCCTGCCGGCGGCACCCCGCGTCGAGCGCCCAACTCGGACCAGCGCCACACTCTCCAGCCACAAGCCCACCACGCTCTCCCCTCTCGACCTAGGGTCAATCGGCTGGACACAATCCGCGCACCCGACTCCTCCGTGGCTATGAGCCCGACCATGTTCCCCCGCCCACCGTGTGCGCTACGCGCAACGACCCCCACCGGCCGAGGGCAAGGCCGTGACAGCCTCGCCTAGCGACGGACGGGGCACGGCAGACGAAGGACCCAGATGTCAACAAGTGCGCAAGCGCAGGCCACCGCAACCTGCCCAACTGGGCTACTCAACCCGGACGCCGGATGTCATGAGCAACCGGACGGGCCCTCGCCGTGCCCAACCCGCCGGTGTATATATCGCGAGACGAGCCCGGAAGCCAGCCGTTCCGCCCCCGTCGGTGCCACCTGCGGCACGCAGGCACAAGGCCCCCACCCCTGTAGGGGCAGATCTGAGGCCTGCACGGCAGCTGCCGCCCCGTGGGTGCCCAGAGGCCGCCGGCTCCCGCCCCCTGGACCTCCGGCACGCATCGGCCCTTCTGGGCCGCTCGCGACCGTTCGCGCCGCTCGCTCCCTCACCCCCGCCCGTGCGACAGCGTCAGGGGTCTCCACCAAAACCTTTGCAGGCGCCGGCCAAGGCGTAACGCCCTCACGTCTCTTCGCGCGTCCTTACGCGACAAGCTGATTGGTTGCCACTTGTGGCGTTCGTGGTGGCGGATCATTCGATCTGTGCCGACTCGCTGGGACGGCTCGAATCTCATTACAGGGGTATGTAGCATATCTCCTTTATATTGGGGATATTGGGCCCGGTAGCCCCCCTGACTGGTCAGTATTCTAGTGGAGGATTGAACTGACTTGTGGCTTGCCCTTTGGGAGGTTAATTCCGTCTTGTATATCTGTCCTTTGTTCTGTCGTCTGTATTTTGGTGGTTATTTCATCGTTTTGATTGCTCGTTCGATCTACCCCGCCCCTTTACCGTCTGATAATAAAAGCACCATGGAACCGGGGTTCGCCGTCGTCGGCACCCCCGGCTCCCCATCGGATGTTGCACGAACAAAGGTTCTTCTTCCGCGCCTCTTGGGCGATAGCGCTCGCTTTATCGTGCGTCTACGGTCGGTCGTTACTCACTGGTCAGTGAACAAAAGTCACGAATACCACAGGTGGTGGGGGCGACGACGCTCTGTCCTTCGCTCGTGGCGGTGCGTCATGTCGCGTAACGCACCGGAACCGTCGAGGTCGCGCCCACGGTTTCAACACAAGCGGCTTACCCGCATCTCCACCCGCGTCCCCACCCTCTTCCGTCTCCCCTTCCCTGCATGTTCACGTGGCCTTGTCCGCTGCACCTGCCACTGCCATCGTTTTGAGAAGCAAGACTCGCGCACCATCCCCTATCAAGCCTGTGTAGAGGATCTTGCCTTCAAAACATCGGGTGATAGCTCCATCGTAAAGCCCAGCACAGAATGTGGAGCGGAGCAACGAAGAAACACCACAAACGCCTGGATCACAGGGCGCGCAGCGCACAAGAAAGACGGAAGAAATGCAGACGCAAAGCTGATATAATCGAAACCGCAGGATGACCCGTTGTTATACACTCATATACCCTCAGAACCATGAGGCAGGACGTGCGCAATCCCGGGCTCCCGACCCGACCGTGGGGGGACCGGTGCCCAACGGGCCACGGTCTCAGGCGCAGGCGTCTAGTGGCCCCTGCCCAGCATCCTCGACTACTCTTCCACTGGAAGAGGACCCCCGCCCTTCTCGATGCGGAAGCAGAAAAGTCACCCAGATTTCCCAGATCTCAGGTTTTACTCAAGATCAGAACCACAGTACATATCTCAATATTTTTCAGTTCTTCCGGATAGAACTGCGGTGGGAGGTTTACCCCGATGGAGGTCTGATCTCGTTCCGGCTTACACTTGGATTGCGGAAGCTGATACAAGCTTCCCAATTCCTGCAGAGGGCCCGGATTCGGGAGAACGCGTGTCCCCCTCGGCTGTGGCAGGCCTTCCAGGCGGCCCGATCGGGTGCTCATCACCCCACACCCCCCTGGAGGGGTCGCTTCGTGTGTGGCCTTCGGGCTCCCTGGCCAACCGCCCAAGGGGGATGACCGACGCTACCCCCATAGGGGCGTGTTACGTGAATGTTTGCCGCTCGTCTTCGGCTCATGCCGGAGTCGGTGGTCCCCCTGACAGCGCGTTTCCCCAACATATCCCCCACCTCTGAGCTCGCGTCTCGTAGGACGCGGGGTGGTGTCGCGCCACCCCCACAGGCCACGGGGGGGACCCGAGTCCGTGACGCATTCTCAGCGCGCCTCTGGGAGCCCGCGCCGAGACACTCGCACGGGGCGTGGAACACACTGGTCCGCCAAGGCAAGCGAGCCTCGGGACGGCCCCATAAAGCGGTCACCGCTGGCGGTGTCCGGGTGTGCTGGGCTGATGACAGCATCCTTGTTGTCCTCCGGGGGAGACGACACCGTTTGAATGCGACTGGGATCTCCCCGCGTCCCGAGGTGATCGTGTACTCGACTCTAGGGTGGGGCTTCTTCATCTCCCCCGCTCCTCCGCCTCTTCAGGCGGGATGGTTTCGGCTGACAATCCTGACTCAGCGGCCGCCATGGCGATCGATCGCCAAAATGAGGGGGCAGACGCCCTTATGGGCCCCGAGGATCACATCACCGACAACGTCTTGTCCAATTTCCTGTCAGCCTCTTTGCCGACACCCCCCGTCCTCGACAGGACGTATGGCCGTTACCTGTGGACCCCCCTGAGGGGGTCCTTTGTCTAACAGCGTTTTGCCTCCGTCAAAAGCCCCCGGATGGTCTCCATCTGGACCACCATTCAAGGGATGTATGTTCTCGTTTTGCTGTCCCAGAGGGGACGGTGACGGACATGCCCCTCCTCCGCAGCAGGCAGGACTGGAGGATTTTCCAAGTGCTTATGCACTTGGCGGTGCTCGAGCTCTCTCCCGAAGTGGGGGACAAGCCCCACTTCTCCTGGAAGTATTGCCCTGGGTCTCCCCCTACGTTGGAGGAGGGGAACCGCCGCCATTATTGTCCGGGGGCCATGCGCGAGTGGACCATCTGCACCCTCCTTGGCCTAATCACGCTATACGAGCAGCATGAGGTGCGCGACGTACTTGTAGTACGTCGAAAGAGGTAATACCCGGCTGCACCAGTGTGGTGGGAGTTGATCGAGAAGCCCCGCTGCATGGCCGCGCGGGTGCCTCAGATGGTGGCCCTCCAGGGTGATCAGCTCATGCGGGATCCCCTAGAGGGTCCCTATCATCTGATGTTGGCGACCCTATGGGCCGTCGATTTGGTGGACGTCTTAGTGGGGAAAACCCTCCACCACGGACACCTCTGGCGACTGCCTCTGTCGACATGGTCGGCTTTTTACGACCTAACGACCGAGCTCCTGTGCTCGGCAGACCTTTCGGTCCGGCCTCTTCTCGAGGCCGGCCTGGAACTGCTCCGAATTATCGAGGAGCGGGCGAAAGCCTCTTGGCTACAGTGAGCTGCGGGACCGCGAGGTGTCTTTCTTTGTTCAAATTCTTAGGACTACGAGAGGACCTTGGTCCTCTCGGAGGGTCTACGGGACTTCTATCTTTCTCATGGGAGAGACGTGACGCTTCTACACCGCTTCCGAGCGCAGCATCGGGACTTTCCCGACGCTGGGTCGGCCCGAGCGGGCCTCGTGGTGGCTCCTGAGCCCCCTTCGGCTCTGGCAGCGGCGGCTGCGGTTTCGTCCTTTTCGAAGCCGCCTTTTTGGAGCGGCATTTCGCGGCCGATTCAGCCTTTCCCAGGGGCATGTAGGTACACTCGTGGTCGTCGGGCCTACCCCCTTGGGGGTGGAAGTCGGTCATCCCCCTTACTGGGGGACGGGCGGGTCCGACCTTAATGCCTCTTCCTTTTCTCAGTTGGTAGGGGTCGGCCCAGGAAGTGGTTGCTCGTCCTGTGAGCGCCGCCATATGTTCGGGCTTGGGGCGCTTCCCAGGGGATCTCCCGTCCTTCCTCACGAATGGGGTGGACCACACCCTCACTATGGCGTTGAGTCGCACCTTGGTGCGGCTGCGCAACGAGATGGCTTCCATCGTGCCACACCAAATGGGTCACCAGGACGCCGATCGGCTGTATCACCTGATTACAACCGAGACACTTCGCCGTATTCTGACGGAGGAGTATGGTCTCGTCGTGGCGGAGACCAATACGGCCTTGGCCGCTCTGGCACTTCGCAGTCCCGGCAGCCCCGCTTCTCGGGGCCCCTTTTCCTGCGACACATCAGCGTCCGCCGTCTCCTTCCGCTCCCCAGTACGGGTCGGGCTCTAGATCCGCGGTTCAGCCCCTTTATGGGGTGGCCTCGGGCCGCACCGAGAATCCGCCGTCTATCTCGGCGCCCGGGTACTATGCATCCGAAGAGGACCCCAGCCAGGGCTATACCTCTGGCTATGGTTCCCGATCCGGGAGCTGGTGACTTGGTCACCCTGGGGTGACAGTGTGTTATCTTTGTCCTCCTCCTTCTGTTTTTGCATCCCGCTATCTCCCCGACTAGGGGGGTGGGCGCCGTCTATCAGATTATTTACGGGTATCGGGCCCCGCAGGGAATAAAGGGCTTAGCCTCTTTTCTTTTGTTCTTTTACTTTTTTGTGACTGGGAGTCACAAAACCCGGGGGCTCGGCCCTCGACTTGGTCAGGAACGAAAACAACGTCCCGCGTCAAGGCGGGCAGCTCAGCACGCTTGCGTAAGAGATACGTTTGAATTGCCTCCCTAGGGAGGGAAGAGGCAACTTGCAACGTGGCTTCCTTCTTTGGAAACTCGAATCATTTTATCAGGATGCTCAATTGTCGTTCATCAGACCAACCATGGCTGCGGAATCGTTCACATACGAGTTCAGGACCATACTTACTGTGGTCGCTCACCTTAAAGAGGGCTTGTGACCTAGGGGCACGGGTACATTTGTCAGCCGGCACCAGTGGTACGGGGGCATCAGTGAAATGGTCACTCCTAATTGTGCGGAGATCCCTAGGGCTCTCCAGCAGAAACCACTTCTCATTGGTTTGCATCACCTGGGCGGGTCCTTGGGGCTTGAGCAAAAGCTTCTTTGGAGAACGAGGGTGGGCATCCAGGTATACCCAGACCCCGGCCTTGACCGCGTGGTTCTTTTTCAATAGTGTGGGCGTCTAATGCCCGCTTATAGGTGGCCTAGGCGTTTCCCAGCCGACGGTGAACTGCCGGGATGAAGGCCTTAGGGTCCTCAACATACATTTCGGCCGCCGTGGAGGCGTTCTTCGTTCTCTTCCCGTCTTCTTCAAACCTAGGCATACGCGCCATGCCAATATGCTGGATCTGTCTGGGACTCACTAAGGCAGAGGGTACTTCCCCAGTGATCGCGTGTACCTGCGTATTTTACGCAGTAGTATGAAGAGAATGCTGACTGCCGCATTCTGTCAGGTGCTCAGCGACAAATCATCGAAGCTGCCGCACCGAGGTTCGGTCATATCGTTCCACATGCCCGTTGGTCTGCGGGTGGTAGGGAGCGGTAAAGTTCCAGACTATTCCCAACAATCTGAAGATGCCCTGGTAGTACACCGATGCAGCTTGAGGCCCGTTTTCCGCAAGGACAGAGTCGGGGATGTTATAGGCAGCCCCCCACGTGCCAATGAACGCTGACGCTACCGTCAGCGCTGTCGCATTCCGTAACGAGATGGTTTGCGATTGCTTGTGGGACCAGTCACAGGTGACCAGCGCTTGCATGTGACCACCCCTATTGTTGGTCAATGGGCCAAGAAGGTCCATTTCGAGCCCCAAGAGGGGTTCGCGAGCTGGGCACAGCCTCATCGCAGAAGTGCGCCTCCTCTCTGAGAGGCGGTTCTTAGCCCTGGCGCGGCATTGCTCCACGTGCTTGTAAATGTGTACGACTATTGTCAGCCAGTAAAAGTACCGGCGGAGGGTGTCATACATCCTTTGAGAGCCGGGGTGCTCGGCCAAAGCCGACTTGTGTTCGTACTTTGGGGGGCGCTGCTTCAGTGCCTTTTGCATAACCTGGGTATCCCACCCATAAACCGAGTGTCGGCATAGGCGCCCATTCTTCTCTCGAAGGAAGAAGGCTTTCCGTTTCCACTTGGGGTCGGGTGGTAGAAGACATCAAGCTCTTTCAGCCGTTCTTGACAGAACGCATCCTCGGCTTGGCCAAGAAATATATATTAAGCCGAAAGCGCCACCATGGGGGCTTCGGCGGGAGAGGCGGCCACTAGGGCGTCACGCGCCCGGGTTACGACGGCCAGGACCAGGATATCCTCGTCCAAGAGATTTGAGTCGAGTACCTCTGTGGGCAGACGAGATCACGGGTCTGCAAGATTGCGGGAGTTACCCGGCTTGAGCTGGATCTTATATGTGTACTCCGCTAATCCGAGTCGCCAGCGGTTTATCGAAGCGCTGGGACTCATATTGGTGAGCACCGCGCGGATGGCATGGTGGTCACACCGGACGAAGAACTCTGCCGCCTCGAGATATGAACGTACGTAGAGCACCGCCCAGACAACGCCGAGCGCATCAATCTCGGTGAAGAAGTGATTCTTCTCCTCAGGGAGAAGAGCACTTCTATGGTTTTCCGATGGGGATATGGAAGAGAGTGGCGACGAGTCGGGCGTGGGTACGAAATGTGGGAAAAATGCGGGTCGCCGACCCACGTCCGATACACCCACATCTTTCGGACATTTAGCCCCGGCAAGTGCCCAAATACGGGTTGAGGCGATTTGCGATTGTCTGTCCACCGCCTGCAGATCCCCTATAAGTCCTGTTGCCGGTCGGTCGACGTCGCCCCATTAAAAGATCAGGGAGATGTCGAATGGTCGGTGGGGGAAGCCCCAGCCGAGAATATGGCAGGCCCGGCGGCGGCAGACAGAGTTGACGCTGCAGTGGAAACATTGCGGGTGTTGGGTGGCGCGGAATTGGTAGGAAGCAGCGACGGGGGAGCGGTGGCGGCGTTGAGGGCGCTATGGTGGCGGTTGGCGAAGGCGGGGTGCGTGCGCAAGACGCTTCGTCGTATTGGCACACGAAACATCTGTGTGCAAGCGCCCTGATCGGCTGGGACGAGCGCGGGCGGTGCAGCTGGAGCCATGTGCACTGCCAGGGCTGCCTTCACAGACCGGTATTTGGCGAGGGTACGATGACTCGTATACCCACAAATGGGCTCCAAATGTGGGTTCCACTTGTGGCGTGGTATGAAACGTGTCCCGACGCAGGCCACGGACCCGCATCTGACTTGCTGACGCTCTCTATTCCCCATCGGGTCGTTGTTGCTGTATGCAACAACCCCGCGGTTCTTGGCTGGCGTCTACATCGATGATGTATTGCTCGTCTCTCCTTAGCAGAGCGAGGATCGGGGAGGCTAACAGCCATTCTTTTAGTTCTTCAAAAGTATTCGTCTCCTTCCCCATGGGAGAAGGTAGCCTGTCGAGGCGCTTAGTGCTCGTCGAGGCTTTCAGGGGCTTCGCTATCTTGGCGAAGTCTGCCACTAAGCGAAAATATGCGCCGGACATTCCCGGGACGCTCTTCGTTTAGGTTTGCGTCTCCGGATACTGGACGCCCCTTAGTGCCCGGAGGTTCTTCTCCAGGACATGTACTCTTCCCGGTGTTCCAAATGATGGAGGTATTCCACTTTTTGTCAAAACAAGTGTCACGTGGACGCCTTTATGGTGAAGCCTGCCTTTTCCAGGCGTTTCAAAACCTCGTTTTGGTGCTGTAACTGTTCGTCTGGAAATTTTGAGAAGACAATAACGTCGTCCAGATGAAAAAAGCTTAGCTGACACTTAAAGCCGGCTAGGATCGTATCGATAGCCCTCCGAAAGGTTGTGGGGGCATTGAACAACACAAAGGGGTCGCGCACGCACTGCCACGCGGTCAAGTGGCACGTGAAAGCCGCGAAGTGCTGAGTTTCCTCCGCTACTGGTATCTGCCAGCAGCCCGCGTTGCAGTCCAGGATGGATAAGACCCTGGCATCCCTCAGGGAATCTATGCTCTCATTCATCCTAGGAATGGGTTACGTAGCCTTGACGGTCATCAAGTGCAGCTTTCTGTGATCACTGCAGTAACGTACCCAGCAATCAGGCTTTGGCACAATAATGACTGGGCTATTCCAATTTTTCAGTTGAGGGTTCCATGACCCCCATCGTCGACGGTTCTGCCATCGCGCATTTTGACAACTCTGCGGCAATTCAGGCACGACACAGTGTGGTACCTCATTCGAATCGCAGCGTACATCATGGAACGGCAGATCGGAGATCTCGCGAAACAATTATTCTGTTGAGGTTGCATGTCCCACCGCGATGACAAGGAGAATCAAGCGCACAGGTCCACGTCCAGAAACGGTTCTCGCTGTCATAAACAATGTGATGCCTTTAAAAGGGGCCACGCCCCCAGTGAACTCGGGAATGATCACTGCAAGCATGCGATTGCCAGAAAAGCAGCAGCCGGGCCACGGCGTCCGAGATTTATTGAGGTACAAGGCTTTTTGCGGATCGCTGACAGTTTTTGCAACGCCAACCGATGGCTGATTGACTTGCGCCTTCCCGCATTGTAGAGTTGCGTGACCAATGCAGAAGGACTCTAAGTGCGCCAGAGAGAAAAGCGTGTAGCCTACACATGTGACACCTGGGCCGTTCCTGACTTCATTCAGCTTCTCACAAGCGCGCTGCTCTCCGTTGCCCCGACCTTCATCCACCCCCCTCTCGCGCACCGCCGCCATCGATCCCCCCCCCCCCCCC
>Ga0209093_1000108_pt1 | contig 41833 bp, 31 predicted proteins | sample SidtaG_4_FD_187450 | JGI IMG/M metagenome (GOLD analysis project Ga0209093, IMG submission 187450) | Marine algal microbial communities from Sidmouth, United Kingdom - Sidmouth_Male1 metaG (SPAdes) (version 2) | ecosystem: Host-associated > Algae > Red algae > Unclassified | place: Sidmouth...
CTGTCGGGCAACATGGTTGTAGACAAGTGGCGCAAACTGGATTCCGTCCAGCAGGAGAGTAATATCATTTCAGCGATGAAAGAAATGCCCGCCTTGTAATCTTTGATTCAAGGTCGGGTTTGTTCACTGTCAAGCACGTTGGTACGTATTGCTATAACTGTATATTAAATCTTTAGAAGGATGTCACTATTAAGCAGAATTGCTTATACAAATTAAAGATTAGCCGATAAAAATTCCTTTGATATGGTGAAAACAAAAACAGCAAACAATAAAGCGATCGCGATTCAAAATCCTGGGGCGATAACTGTTTTATTCACCTTATTCTTTATTTCAGGTTTTACCGCCCTACTTTATCAGGTAGCCTGGCAAAGAATGTTAGGGTTGTTTTCTGGCTCTGATGTGCGCTCGGTAACGGTGGTAATTGCTTCTTATCTGTTGGGATTGGGACTAGGTAATCTAGTTAGTAGTCGTATTAGCGATCGCTTTAATAATCGTCAGTGCGTTCGAGCTTATAGCTTGTGTAATCTAGGAATTGCTATCTTTGCTGTCTGTAGTCGCTTTTTATTTTACGATTTGCTGTTTCTGAGGCTGCAATATCTGGCTCAGTCTCCTCTATTAATGTTAGCAATCGTCTTTGTCAGTCTTTTGATACCTACTACCCTGATGGGTTTGTCTTTACCTTTGCTATCGAAAGCGATTAATCGTGATGTGGATCGAGCAGCGTCTAGTATTGGTTGGCTGTATGGAGTCAATACTTTAGGTTCGGGCTTGGGGACTCTGGTTTCGGGTTGGTATATAGTCGGTACTTTTGGCTATGAAACGACGGTATATATCGGAGCGATATTTAGCACCTGCGTTAGTTTAATGGCTCTAATTGTTTCGAGATGGTTTGGCGGCAAGCACAACTACACTCAGCAATCAAATTTTACAGCATCTAAAAATGTTACTAAGAATTACAAATCAATTAAGGAATGGTATATACTAGTTTTCCTTTCGGGTTTTGCTGCTATATCTTGGGAAATTATTTGGTTTAGGGTACTAGATATTGCTTTACAGTCTAATGCCTATACTTATGCCCATTTATTAGCTTTTGTGTTGATTAGTAATGGTTTGGGGAGTCTATTGGGTTCAAAAGCGATACCTTATATTCGTCATCCCAAAAAAGCATTTTTATTGATTCAAGGAATAGTAGCAGTTTATTCGGCGATCGCTATTTGGCTAATTGCTAGAGTGTGGCAGATATATCCACAACTACGTTCTGATACTGGCTACATCAATCTCGATCGCCTTGATTTTGCTTTATGGTTTAAATATTTAATCGTACCTGGGGTAATGATGATTTTGCCCAACTTACTATTGGGATTTTACTTTCCTGTGGTACAAAAAGCGATTCAAAATAACGGTAAAGCGATCGCCCAAAGGGTAGGTTCAATTTTGGTAGCAAACATTTTGGGTAATGTGATGGGAAGCCTGGTAACGGGTTTAATCTTACTCAACTGGTTAGGAACATCAGGCTCGATTAAACTACTGTGTAGTTTTGGTTTAGGATTTTTGATAGCGATCCGTCCTAATTTTGTCAAAGCCAAATTTGCTAGCCTGTTAACAGCGATCGCTTTAGTTTTAATAATCATTTTCCCCCATAACAGCAGCTTGTGGGCAGCATTACAAAGTATTGAAGCCGACAGTTATTTTATTGTGGAAGAAGATTCCACTAGCGTGGCTGCCATTACCGAGAAAAACGAGCGAGGACTATTATACGCTAGCGGACAAGTGCAGGCTAACTTCCCTTATATGCATATCCACGGATTATTAGGCAGCATACCTGCATTGCTTCATCCTAATCCTACGGATGTAATGATTATTGGACTGGGTTCGGGGGGTACTCCCCATAGTATTGGTACAAATCCAGCAACTAAACAAATCAATATCGTCGAGCTTTTGGGGGCGGAATTAACAGTATTAAAAGACTATGCCCAAACAGCCGTAGGACAGCCATTGAAAAATCTATTTGACGATCCTCGTTATCAGATCGTCGTGGGTGATGGACGTAGAGAATTAGTATTGAGCGATCGCGTTTTTGACATTATTGAGGCAGATGCTATTCAACCTTGGCGATCGCGTGCGGGGATGCTTTACTCTCAAGAGTTTTTCCGCGAAGTACGGTCTAAACTAAAGCCTGGTGGATTTTTCGTAGAGTGGGATGTCGGCTCAAATACTCAACAAACCATGCTGAGTGTCTTTCCTCATGTTACCCGTGTTGGCTTAGGTAAAAATAAAAATCTCTGGATCTTGATTGGTAGCGATCGCCCAGTAGAATTTGATCGACAACGATTACTTGCCCAGCTAGATTTACCCACCGTGATTGATTTCTTATCAGAAAAAGTAGGTATTGATGTGGCTGCAGTACGCCAAGATGTTAAAACTGCTCATGTACAAACCTTTTCTCAAGCTAAAAATGGGATTCCACAACAGGTAAATACAGATTTGTTTCCTAAAGGGGAATATTATCTCAACAACTAACTTAAAGCTTTTTAAATAAGCCGATCATTACCTTGATCGGTAAAAAAAGAATCATTTTTACCTTCTAGTAAATTGGAAAATGTAACTGTAGATCCAACTGCCACAAATTCACTAGCTGAAGATTCATAATTAAGATCGTCAAAAGTAATTATGTAAGAATCTTCTTTACTTACAGCCTTAGGTTTTTCTGGTATAAGCTCTGATTGAGAACTACCAAAAATAACATAGCTTTCCCCCGCGTTATCATTAGCACCAGATGCGCCAACAATTAGATCATCAATACCGTCGCCGTTGACATCCCCCGCATTACTTACAGAGCCACCTAATTCATCCTGAATATTAATACCGCTAATAACAAAACCATTAGTACCATCAAGGGTCTTCAAATCCAAGTTTCTAGCAAATTCATCACTGCTACCAAACACAACATAGCTTTTTCCTGCATCATCATTATTCTGAACATTGGCACCAGATGCGCCAATAATTAGATCATCAATACGATCACCGTTGACATCCCCCGCCTTACTCACAGAGACACCTAATTCGTCCCACTTATCAAGACCTTTGATCGTAAAACCATTACTGCCATTGAGAGTGGATAAATCCAAGTTGCTTGCAAATTGATCGCTGCTGCCAAATACAACATAGCTTTCTCCGCCATAATTGCCATACTCAGAATAGTCAGATTCAGAAGCTCCCACAATCAAATCATCAATGCCGTCATCGTTAATATCCCCCGCACTACTTACAGACCAACCTGATGAAAGATCGAAAGTATCCAGATTATTAATTTGGAAACCATTGCTGCCATTGAGAGTAGACAGATCTAACTCTGGGTCAAAACTTTCACCTGTGCCGAATACAACATAGGCTCGGTGTTCCCCTGGAGAAGAAGCAGAGTGACCATCAAATTGATAATAATCAGAACCTGTTGCACCAATAATTAGATCATCAAAGCCATCACCATTAATATCTTCGGCATTGTTTACCGCAATGCTATATAAAAAGTCGCTCGAAACATCAATCCCGCTAATCGCAAAACCATTAGTGCCATCAATAGTAGTTAAGTCCAAGTTGCTAGAAAATTCATTACTGCTACCAAATATGACATAGCTTTTCTTAGCACCAGGAACTCCAATAATTAGATCGTCGAAACCATCACCATTAATATCCCCCGCAGTACTTACAGACTCGCCTAAATTGTCACGAAAATCAATCCCTGCGATCGCAAAACCATTACTGCCATTGAGAGTGGATAAATCTAGATTGCTGGCAAATTGATCACTGCTGCCAAATACAACATAGCTTTTCCCCACATAGTTCTGACCATTGGAGTCAGCATAAGAAGCACCAATAATTAGGTCGTCAATACCATCACCGTTAACATCCCCTGCAGTACTTATAGAAACCCCCAAATTGTCATCAGGCTCGATACCTGCGATCGCAAAACCATTACTGCCATTGAGAGTAGATAAATCCAGATTGCTGGCAGATCGAGCGCTGCTACCAAATACGACATAACTTTTATTGCGTGCTCCAATAATTAGGTCGTCAATACCGTCACCATTAACATCCCCCGCATTACTGACGGTAGCACCTAAATTGTCACCCCGATCAATACCCGCGATCGCAAAACCATCACTACCATTAAGATATTGTCGTTCAATAACCGCAGGAAAGAGATTATCGGTAACGGTGAGGGTAAAATTGGTGCTGGTACTTTTATTACTGGGGTCAGTGGCAGTAAGTTTAATCTCTAGAACTTCTGCATCACTGCTGATGGGTATACCACTAAAAGTAACTGTATTAGGATCGAATGCCAGCCAACTAGGTAATGGCGAATCATCTGTCAAGGTTGCACTATAGGTGAGAATTTCTCCGTCTCGATCGCGAAATACGTTGTCATTAATCTTGAATTCTAGCAATCGGTTGGTCGTGGTCGATTTATCCGTAATTAACTCACCAACAAGGGGAGCAAATCCATTATTACTACCAAACACGACATAGCTTTCTCCTGCGAATTCTCGACCGTCAGGACTGGCATCAGGATCGCTGATAACTAAGTCGTCGATGCCGTCGCCGTTAACATCTCCGCCACTATTGACGGAAGTACCTGCCAGGCTAGTACCCGAATGAATCTCTTTAATATCAATAGGGTTAATTACATAACCATTGCTACCATCGAGAGTGGTTAAATCCAGACTACTAGTAAATTTATCTCTGCTACCAAAAATGATGTAGCCTTTTCCCGCAGATTTATATCCATTGGAGTCATCATGTTCTGCGCCAATAATCAGGTCGTCAATACCATCATCGTTAATATCTCCCACACTACTAACAGACTCGCCCAAAGAGTCTCCAGCATCAAGACCGTTAATCACAAAACCATTACTGCCATTAAGAGTAGCTAAATCGAGATTTTCATCAAATTCATCACTGCTGCCAAAAACGATATAGCTTTTCCCGACACTACTATTACCGTTGTAAAAAGTATCGGGAGCACCAATAATTAGGTCATCAATGCCGTCACCGTTGATATCTCCCGCACTGCTGACCGAACTGCCAAAGCGATCGCCAGTATTAAGACCATTGATTATAAAACCATTACTACCGTCGAGAGTCCCTAAATTCAGACTGCTAGTAAATTTATTACTGCTGCCGAATACAACGTAGCTTTCTCCGACACTACTGTTACCATTGCGAGAAGCAGAAGGAGCACCAATAATCAGATCATCAATACCGTCGCCATTGATATCCCCCGCACTGCTGACAGAAGTTCCCATGCGATCGCCAGCATTAAGACCATTAATTACAAAACCATTGCTGCCGTCGAGAGTAGACAGATCTAGACTGCTCGTAAATTTATTAGTCCTGCCAAATACGACATAGCTTTTTCCCTCATCACTTCTAATAGCACTTCCAGAATCAGCATGGGAAGCACCAATAATCAGGTCATCAATACCGTCGCCATTAATATCCCCCGCACTGCTGACAGAAGTTCCCATGCGATCTCCAGTATTAAGACCATTAATTACAAAACCATTACTACCATCAAAAGTAGACAGATCTAGACTGCTAGCAAATTCATCGCTGCTACCAAATACCACATAGCTTGCTCCAGTACTTCCATTGTCATTGGAATCAGCATAGGGAGCGCCAATAATCAGATCATCAATACCGTCGCCGTTGACATCTCCCGCACTGCTGACAGAAGTTCCCAATTTACTACCAAAATCATTAATACCGTTGATTAAAAAACCATTACTACCATCGAGAGTTGATAAATCTAGACCGCTAGCAAATTTATTGCTGCTGCCGAATACGACATAGCTTTCCCCAAAATCAGAATTGCTAGCATAGGGAGCGCCAATAATCAGATCGTCAATACCGTCGCCGTTGACATCCCCTGCACTGCTTACAGAAGTGCCTGACTGGTCACTATCATCAATCCCTCTGATGACAAAACCATTGTTTCCATTGATGTCAAAGAGGGGAAATATTGGTTCTGTGTCGATCTTGTTAGTGTCGATCATGAATTGATTTTGATAGTTGAGTAGTCTAAACCAATCACAATTATTAAGCTGGCTACAACCGTAATCTCAACTATTTTCTGGAAGTCTAATTATTTTATAGCTCAACAATTTTACGTAGGTGATGTTTATACTATTTGTCAAAAATAGCGAGATAGATATTTGGGGTTGGTTAAGGGGAAAAGGGAAAAGGGTAAATTATTTCTGCAAAATCTAGACAAAATAGGTTATCAAGATATATATTTAGCCAGAATATGTATCATGCAACTATTAGATCGGGTTCGTTTGGGTTTGGCGGTTGGGGTGGCAAAAGTAGTTACCGCTATAGTGCGATCGCTTTCGTTGGGTGCTGCTTCGGTATTACCAGGGGCGATCTCGCGCTTTTTGCATCCCCATTTATTACCTCTCTTGTTTGAGCAGGTGAGCAATGGGGTAATTTTGGTTGTAGGGACAAATGGCAAAACAACTACTTCTTTATTGTTGAAGCAAATTTTAAGCGATCGCGGTTTTGATGTGATTCACAATTCTAGTGGAGCAAATTTGATCAATGGCTTAATTACTGCCTTATTAAACAGTACTAACTTGACGGGTAAACTCACCGCAGACTATGCCATCTTGGAAGTAGATGAAAATATTTTACCGATACTGTTACAAAACTGCCAGCCTAAGTATATTCTGGCTTTAAATTTATTCCGCGACCAGCTAGATCGTTACGGTGAAGTCGATACTATTGCCCAACGTTGGGGTAAAGCTATTGCACCCTTACCTGAAGATACTACTATTATCCTAAATGCTGACGATCCCACTCTTTCGAGTTTGGGACAAAGACTCAAGCAGAAAGTACTATATTTTGGGCTAAATGAACCAGAACTATATTTAGCAGAAATTCCTCACGCAGTTGATTCTATTTACTGTCCCCGTTGTGGGCATCTTTTAGACTATCAGGGAGTTTATTTATCTCATTTAGGAGATTATAAATGTCCTAGCTGTGGTTTTGCCAAAAGTGAAACTAATTTAAACAGCCTAGAATATCCGCAAATTTTGATTGGAGTTTATAACAAATACAATACCCTCGCAGCAGGTTTGTTGGCTCAAGCAATGGGCATTGCAACTCCAGATATCTTTAATACGGTCAAAAATTTTAAAGCAGCATTTGGTAGGGCTGAAGAATTAGAAATTGATCGCAAACAAGTACGGATCATGCTATCCAAAAACCCTGTGGGGATGAATGAAACCATCAGGGCGGTTAACAATATTAAAAAAACTGGAAAATCTTCCACTACCTTACTGGTACTCAACGATCGCATTCCCGATGGTACAGATGTATCTTGGATTTGGGATGTGGATACTGAAGAGTTGGTCAAGCTAGGGGGAAATCTAGTCATTAGTGGCGATCGCACTTACGATATGGCTTTGAGAATGGTGTATAGCAGCCAATCAAGCCCATCAGACCAAACTGATTTTAAGCTAATTGTTCAAGAAAATTTACAACAGGCGATTCATACTGCCTTAGAACATACTTCCACTAACGAAACTCTACATATTATTCCTACCTACTCCGCCATGCTAGAAGTTAGAGAAATTTTAGTTGGACGTAAAATTCTTTAATCTTAAACATTAAATTTAGCGTTGTTTCCTCTGCTTTTAGGCTTCTCTACTTTTCATTCCTTAACAAAAAAGCTAAAAAAACCTTAGCTGAAGTGCTGACGTAGTAAGCTTAGTAAATCTCTCTTGATCGCCAAAGCGATAAGCTCTGATTCTTGCACTATGTATAGAAAAAAGACCAACAAAGCGCGTATATTTTGACTGCTAAATCCCAGATAACTTATGAAAATTAATAACATCAGCTATTTGCTCAAACCAAGCATTGTGATTCCACTGTCGATTTTGGCATCAATGATAGTCAAAGTTACGCCAACTCATAGCAGCCCTGTCAACCAACTTTATCTTGCTCAAACACCTCAATTACCTGCTGGAACTACCGTAGACGATCTGCCCAATTCTCCCTTACCTAACGACCAAAGAAAGCCAAATATCACTCCTTTACCACCGATTGAAGATTTTTTAGATCAGCCACCAAATCAGCTTCCAGGGGGAAATTCTAGCGAGTCAAATATAGAATTTGAAGTCAAACAATTCAATTTAGAAGATAACACAGTCTTAGATGAGGCAGAAGTAGAAGCTATATTTAAAGATTATCGCGATCGCCCGATAACTTTTGCGGATTTATTGGAATTAGAAACTAGATTGACCAAACTCTATACCCAAAATGGCTATATCAATTCAGGAGTGGTTATTCCCGAACAAAATATTAGCCAAGGAACAATTACAGTTAAAGCGATCGAAGGCAGTATTGAAGATATCAACGTCAGTGTCCAAGGACGTCTCAGACAAGGATATGTTCGTTCTCGTCTGAGGCGGGGGGCAAAAACTCCGTTAAATATTGATGAGTTAGCCGAAGCATTACAACTATTACAGCTAAATCCTCTCGTAGATAGTCTCAATGCAGAATTATCTGTAGGGGCGAGTCGCGATCGCTGGACGTTGGATGTGGATGTTAATCAGGGTAAAGCCTTCGATCCTGTCTTGTTTGTCAACAACTATCGAACTCCTAGTGTAGGAAGCTTTCAGCGGGGTATTGAGCTAAGTCATAATAACGTCTTGGGTTATGCCGATCGTTTAAGCTTAGTCTACAAAAACACAGATGGTAGTAACGATATAGATGGTAGTTACAGTATTCCGATTAATGCGATGGATGGCACAGTTGGTTTGCGCTATCGCTATGTAGACAGTGAGATTATTGAAGATGAATTTGAAGACTTAAATATTGAATCGGAAACTGACGAATTTGAAGTAACTTTTAGGCAGCCTTTGTTATTGCAAGCCAATTCTCAATCTACCCAAGAGTTTGCCCTGGGTTTAGAATTTTCTCGTCAATCTAACAATACAACTTTAGATGGACAAGGTTTTAATCTTTCTCCTGGTGCAGACGACAACGGCGACACCAATATTTCTGCTTTCCGTTTTTTCCAAGACTGGACTAGAAGGACTCGCAAGGATGTCTTGGCAGCGCGATCACAACTCAGTGCGGGGGTTGATATTTTTGATGCCACCGTCAACGAGGGCGAAGCTGACGGTAAATTTGTGGCTTGGCGAGGACAGGTACAGTGGTTGAGACAATTAACTTCTAGCTCTAATATAAACTTACTACTACGTAGTGATTTGCAGCTTTCTAGTGACGATCTTGTCTCCCTAGAAAGATTTAGTTTGGGTGGTGTAGAAAGCGTTAGAGGCTATCGTCAAGATGCTTTACTCGGTGACAGTGGTTTATTTGCTTCAGCCGAAGTCAGGATTCCTGTTTTACGTTGGAGTAATCAACAAAGCAGTATTTCTGCTATTCCCTTTGTCGATTTTGGTACTAGCTGGAGTAATTCGGACAACGTTAATCAAGATGAGGATACCGTAGCATCCTTTGGAGTTGGACTACAGTTAGATCTTAGCGATACTCTCCGCGCTCGGATTGATTATGGTATTCCTCTAGTAGATGTCGAAGATAGCAATAATACTTTGCAAGAACAAGGACTTTATTTATCTCTGGAATATTTTCCTTTTTGAGCCTTGCTATTTTTAACTAGAAGCCTGCTAAAAACTAATATATTGGGTTAAGTATAAAACAATGAATCGAACATCAATATCTAAATTACTAGCATCCGCTAGGGACTGGCTGACAAAAACAATCCCTTGGTTGAATACTTTTTTTAGAGGTCGCCAAACTACTGCTAGTTTTTTAATACTAGTTAGTATTGGCATTGCTACTGTCGTTGCTCTACCTGCAATGTCTGAAGATACGGTTCAACCACCTCTAAAATTGGCGCAACAGGGCAAGAAATATTATGAAGCAGGAAAGCTAGACAAAGCCATTCAAACTTGGCAAAAAGCCACTGAAGCTTATCAAGCAGCGGGAAACAATGATGGTAGTCGAGAAAGTTATCTTAATACTGCTACTGCACAACAGGCTCTAGGTCTTTATCCTCAATCTTGTGACAGTATTTTAGGGGCATTTGAGCTACAGGACAAAACTGACTGTAATATACTGCTAGAACAAGCTCAGGTTATCGAACCACAGTTGGGCGGTGTCGTACCTTTAAGTCAAGAAGTCGAGAGTGAAATATTGCCAGATATTTCAGATATTGAGAAATACCCCGATACTCCAGGAAAAGTAATTGGGTTATTACGTTTTGGAGATTATTTGCGAGAAAGTGGTTACCCTCGTGTTGCTACTAAAGCTTTGGAATTAGGTTTGTCTACCACAGATAATTTACAAGATGCCAATCAAAAGACTGCTACCTTATTGAGTTTGGGTAATGCTCAAAGAGCGATCGCTTTAGAAAAACAAAACCAGTTTCCTGCCCAGACTGTAGTGCTAAATATTATTGCGAACTCTGGCGGTACAGCAGATGCAGCTTTAGCACCCTATCAACCCGCGCTAGATTATTACGATCTCGCTAGCTCAACTGCTCCCAATCAGTTAGATGGTATCAAAGCAGAGCTAAATAGTCTCAGTTTGCTCTTGGATGTCCAAGAATTTTGGCAAGGTGCGATCGCCAATGTCAGTAATAATATCGATCTGCTAGAAATTAGCGACTCAGACTTCTTACAACAAATTGTTGATGGTTCGACTCGCTTGGAGCAAGAATTAAGCCAGCAGCTACAACCCCAAATTACGACTAAAATTGAAAAAATTCGCCCCGCAGTTAGCAATTTTCCAGCCACCCGTGCGGGTATTTATGGCAGAATTAATTTTGGTAAAAGCTTGATTCGTCAAGGCAACATAGACCGCGACACAGGGACAATTTTAGCTACCGCTATCAAACAGGCTCGCAAAATTAATAATACTACTGCCGAAGCCGAAGCTATGGGCTATCTGGGGCTTCTTTATGAAGAACAAGGAAGATACCCTGAAGCTCGTCGTCTCACCGAAGGTTCTTTACAATTAGCTCCTACGGCAGAATATCCTGAAATTGCCTATCGTTGGAATGCCCAATTGGGTAGAATTTTAGCGGTGCAGGGTAACCGTAACAATGCTTTAACCGCTTATGAAGCCTCTTTTAATACGATTAAGGCTTTACGTAGTGATTTAGCAACTACTCCTGTAGAACCAATTTTTCGCGACTATATCAGCCTCCTCTTAGAAGAAGAACCTACCGATCCTCAACTAGTGCAGGCTCGTGATGTTCTAGAATCGTTGCAGATTGTCAAGCTAGATAACTTCTTCCGCGATCCCTGTTCTCAAGTCTCAGAAGATCCTGTGGCGATCGATGATGTAGATGCCGAAGCAGCGGTTATTTATCCTATATTATTGCAAGATCGTCTAGAAGTAATTTTGACCCTTCCTGGTCAACCATTACGTCATTATGCTACTCAAAATCTAACCAAAGAAAAAGTCGATAATAAAATCAAACAATTACGCCGACGCTCTCTAACCAATCCTGGTTTTGCTGAAGCAATCCGTAGTACTCGCGGTGGTGACAATGCCGCAACAGAAATTACGGAAATCCAAAAAACTCAAGAAGAATCTCTCCAGCAGGATATATTACCCCTAGCTTCTGAGATTTATAATTGGCTGATTGAACCCGCAGAAAAAGAGCTAAAAGCCAATGGTGTCAAAACCCTAGTATTTGTTTTGGATGGTTCGCTGCGTAATATTCCGATGTCTTTGCTTTACGACCAAAAAAACCAAGAATATTTAATTCAAAAAGACTACGATATTGCTCTAAGTTCTGGTTTGCAGTTGACTTCGCCTCAACCTTTAAAAAGGCAGCCGATCAAAGTACTAGCAGCAGGAGTCACTAGAGACTTTCCTCTTTATCGTTTTCCGCCGATTCCTAAGGTAGAAGACGAGCTAAAAACCATTAAAGATATTTTTAGCGAATCAGAAATTTTGCTTAACCAAGATTTTACCGAATCTAGCTTGCAGCAAAAACTACAAGAATCTGATTTTCCCGTGGTCCATTTAGCGACTCACGGACAATTTGGCTCTACTTCGGATCAAACCTTTATTCTTAGTGGTGCTGAAGAGGGTAATCCTCTAATCAATGTTAATCAGTTTGATAATCTGCTTAGGGTAGGTAATCTTAGACGCTCTCAGCCTATTGAATTGTTGGTTCTAAGTGCTTGTAATACTGCAGAAGGCGATAGCCAAGCCATTCTAGGTTTAGCAGGGGTAGCAGTACGGGCAGGAGCGCGCAGTACTATTGCTACACTTTGGGGGGCTAATGATGAGGCTACGGCTAATTTAATGGGTAAGTTTTATCATAATTTAGCTGCAGATACTCAAGTTAGTAAAGCTAAAGCTTTGCGTCAAGCTCAATTGGCTCTTTTGGCAGAGGAAGATTCTCAATATCGTCACCCTTATTATTGGGCTCCCTTTGTTTTAATTGGAAACTGGCTCTAGTATTGTTTTCGACAGTAATAAACAATCAATTGGCAATTGATTAATACTGAATAATAAGAGAGAAGGCGCAAAGTCTATTTGCGCCTTTTTTTAATAAATAATCTTACTTTACTTCTTCTAACTGATCTAAACGCAACCAGACGCTAGGAGTAGGAACATAAAACTGGACTAAAGCATAGTCATCGTTAACATCCAAAACTTCTGCTTTGCTATTTAGCAAATATTCAGGAAGTTTCGCATCGCTAGCTTTAGCTTCCAAACTACCTTCAAATTGTTCTTTAACTACGCGGACTAAAGATTTTTTTTTGATACCTGCCATAATTATTAATTGCGATCGCGCTTGTATTTATTAATACTGTATAACTTAAATTATATAGATTCGAGCCAATCTAACAGCAGCGAATTAAACTGTTCGGGATCTTCATCGTGAGGACAATGTCCAGCATGAGGCAATTCTATCAATTTTAAGCGCGGATTTAATGATGCGATCGCCTTTGCTTGATTGGGCGGGATCATCCGATCCTGCAGACCCCAGATCAACAACATGGGTACGGTTATTTGAGGCAATAGTTCTCTTACAGACTTGGCAAAGCCAGCCTTTGTGACACTACGAGATAACCTAAATAAAGTTTGCCCCGAACCTTCATCATAAGCAGGATTAGATAAGATTTCGACTAACTCATCGCTAACAGCTGCTTTATTTGGATAAGCGACTCCCGCCCACTTGCGAATGACTTTTGGTCTTCTGACAAATTTGAGAATATTCTTGATTAATAAAGGCGATGCTACCAAATTTTCTAATGTTGTTACGATCGGACGCATCAGAGGCGGTAACATATCTTCCCGCACCGATACATCGGGTAAACTGAGCATCACCAAGCCTTCTACCATTTCGGGATAAGCAGCCGTGGTATTAAGACATACTAATGAACCAATCGAGTTACCCACCAAAATTACAGGAGTACCAATAAAAGTTTGCCAAAAGTCGTGAAGTTGTTCCGTCCACAAAGCTGCACTATAATCAGTATCTGCTTTTCTTGATGCGCCAAAACCCAGTAGATCTAGAGCATACACTGTACGGTTTTGAGCGATAATTGGTAAATTGTTGCGCCAATGTTCGATACTTGCACCAAACCCGTGAATAAAAATTACTGGAGGTAGAAAATTACTACTGTTCTGGCTTTTCGCCCGTAAAAAGCTATAACGAGTTTGCCAGCCTCGCCATACCCAGTCTCTTTGATTGCCAATGCGAGCTTGCCACGGTTTATTTGTAGTCAAATTATTACTTAAAAAATATTTACATAGACTACTTCTACTACTCAAAGTATATCTATTGCTAGACTAATTACTAATTATGCTATTGGTTGAATCCGAAGATCAATTTAACTTAACATTCTATTAATAATAAGATCGATAAAATAGTAGATGATACAGATTTTATCATCTTGAATTTTTTGGTTCACAATAATACTAATTACAAAAGGAAAGAAAAAATACGCCTGTGAGAGATAGAAGACGCAGTAGCCCTAGTCGCGATCTAACCAAAACTAACGAAAGAATTCGTTTTCCAGAAATTCGTGTAATTGATTCAGAAGGGGAACAATTGGGAATTATTACGCCCAAAGAAGCCCTAACTATAGCTCAAGAAAAAGGTTTGGATTTGGTTTTGGTCAGCGAAACCGCTAAACCCCCTGTCTGTAAAATTATGGACTATGGGAAATATAAATACGAGCAGGACAAGAAACAAAAAGAAGCGAAAAAGAAACAGCATAATGCTGACGTTAAAGAAGTGAAGATGCGCTACAAAATTGAAGAACACGATTATAACGTGCGCGTCAAAAATGCTCAACGTTTCTTAAAATCTGGAGATAAAGTTAAAGCGACTATTAGCTTTAGGGGTCGAGAAATTCAACACTCTAGATTGGCAGAAGATTTACTCCGTCGCATGGCGAAAGATTTGGAAGACTATGCAGAAGTGCAGCAGTTTCCTAAACGAGAAGGACGCAACATGATGATGATGTTGTCGCCGAAAAAATAACCAATAACTTGGTATTGATCAATATTTAACTATAAAACATTTAAATATTAAAAGAGAAGGATTTTTGTCCTTCTCTTTTTTGTAGTAATTCAATTGTGTGTTATAAATTTTTGGTTATGGAGAAAAGTTAGAGTGTTTTTCTGAACCCAAACTGATGTCACTAATTTATGCTCAACTTTGATTAGCTTTAGTATCTTGTACCGCTACCCAAAACAGAATACCAGTTAAGGGAATGCTAGCAGCCAAAATCAAACCAGTTGTCATCGCTCCTAATTCAGGATTACCAGAAGAAAGTTCAAAGACAGATCCTACCCCTGCGATCGCCGTAATACAGCATAATAATAAACACACGCCACTCTTGGGTGTCATTGATACCATTTTATTTAATCTCCTTTAAACTTTGTAAGTTTTATATAGTTATTTTTTAACTGGCTTCACCGCACTAACGGCAAAATTTCGTTTCTTCAACTCCTCATTGAGAGCAAGATTATTATCAACTCGATCTACAAACAGTACACCATTGAGGTGATCCATTTCATGTTGGATGGCGCGAGATAGCAAACCCTCCGCCTTTAGTTTACAGGGTTTTCCTTGCTCGTTTTTATAAGAAACTTCAATAACTTCAGGACGAGTCACTTCGAGATATACTCCAGGAATACTCAAGCAGCCTTCATCAGCACTGCAAAGATCGTTACCAGCTTTAGTAACTTTAGGATTGATCAAAACTAAAGGGGGTTCGTCAGGTTGTTCTAAAGCAATATCGATCACAATTAGCTGCTTATTAATCCCTACCTGGGGTGCTGCCAAACCAATACCATCAGCACTATACATCGTCTGTAACATTTCTTTGACAGTCTGGCGAATATGCTCGTCAACCTTGGCAATACGTTTAGCAGGCTGGCGCAAAACGCGATCGCCAAGATAGTGAATATCTAATGGTGGATTGTCTAACTTTTTCTTTTCAACTGCAATAGCGGTAGCCATATACTCAATATAATTATTTAAAATTCGCTCTTTAGTTTATAGTTTATATTTTATCGTTTCTACAATCAGCAACTAGCAACTAACTACTTTTTTTTGATTGACTTTCAGGCGTTGCCAACAATAGAATGATTAATGCGATCTTCGCGATCGCCTACCAAAAACATATTTATTGAGATCCAAATTTATCGCTAATTTTGTTAATTGACCAGGTTGCAAATGCACCTAAAAACAAAATACCAATGGCGGGATTAAACACTGGTATCCAGAGTCGATACCAAAGATCGAAACCCAAAGGAATATTGAGGTAACGACCCGCTACAGCGATCGCAAACCAGGCAAAGCCAAAGAAAATTAAAAATACATCAGCCATTAAGATGCGGTTTAACCAAGTTACGATCTGTTCTTTCATAGTTTCAGGCGGGTTTTAGCTAATAGATTAAATATTTACTACCTCTGGTTTTAGTGATTCTTGCCAAGTAGCGAGGTCTGATAAAGAGCGATCGCGATATTTGCCGTATCTTTCTCTTTTATTTCTAACTCTAGTAGGTAATTGAGGAATAATACCAAAGTTTGGCGGCATCGGCTGAAAATGCTTGGGAGAAGCAGAACTGACAAACTCAAATAACGCGCCCATCATGGTCGTTTCGGGCATTGATAATGGCTTTTCTCCTTTAGCCAAACGTGCAGCATTTGTTCCTGCTAACCATCCCCCTGCTGCTGCTGCAGTATAGCCCTCAGTGCCGATTAGCTGTCCCGCTGCTAAAACGATATTTTTATGTTTAAACTGCAGGGTAGGTTCTAACAATTGAGGTGAATTAATAAAGGTGTTACGGTGCATAACTCCCATCCGTACAAACTCTGCATTAGCCAACCCAGGAATCATGCGAAAGATCCGTTTTTGTTCTCCCCAACGTAAGTTAGTTTGGAAACCAACCATATTCCATAACTGTCCTGCCTTGTCTTCTTGACGTAGCTGCACCACTCCATAAGGACGCTTACCTTTATTTTCGGGGGCGCGAAAATCACCCAAACGGGAATCAAATAATCCTACTGGTTTGAGAGGACCATAACGCATGGTATCTTCCCCTCGTTGAGCTAATTCTTCAATGGGCAAACAACCTTCAAAAAATTTAGCAGTTTCTCGTTCAAAATCTTTTAATTCTGCTTGTTCTCCATTGCACAAAGCCTGTTGAAACTGAAGATACTGCTCCTGGTTCATCGGACAGTTAAGATAGGCTGCTTCTCCCTTGTCGTAGCGCGATGCTAAAAACGCAATCTCGCGATCTATTGACTCTCCCACAATAATCGGACTAGCAGCATCAAAAAAGCTCAGATACTCCATCCCTGTAAACCGCTGTAGTTCGAGTGTTAGGTTTGGGCTTGTCAAAGGACCCGTTGCCAAAACGACAATTGCATCTTGAGGAATGGCGGTGATTTCTTCGCGCCGAAAGTCAATTAAGGGATGATTATCTAAAACACTGGTTAATTCACTGCTAAAAACTCCTCTATCTACTGCTAAAGCACCACCTGCGGGTACAGAATGCTCGTCTGCTGTGGCAATAATTCTCGAACCCAAACGTCGTAATTCTTCGTGAAGTAAACCCGCAGCGCGATCGCTATTTTTAGCTCCAAAGGAATTACTACAAACTAGTTCGGCTAATTCTTCTGTATGGTGAGCAGGAGAAGTTCTCACAGGACGCATTTCATACAGTATCACAGCTACATCCGCTTGGGCTATCTGCCAGGCTGCTTCTGTTCCTGCTAATCCGCCACCAATTACAATTACTTGATGTTTTGTCTTGTTTGTCATAGTTGATTCATCTTTAGTTGTTAAATTAACAGAGACTCAGGTGGAATACGCCACATTTTAAACAAATCAATTTTTTGAGGATCTAATCTAAGACTGTTTGCTCGATCTGCTTTAATACCTGTTCGATAGTTGTTGCAGGTTCGAGACAGGTTAAACCTTGACAAACTAAAGCAGTAGCATTGTCTGGTAAATCTGTGGCAATCCGCAATACAGTAGTGGGTAGATATTGAGATTGTAGCTGTTCCATATTTTCTAAATTAGTTTTCACGCTAGTACCGTGTAAGAACCAATCTAAAGCAACAAATAAACTAGGACAGGCGGTGGGAGACTTTTCCAATACTGTGCCAAAAGCCTGTAAAGCGGATTCTGCGCGATCGCGATATTCTAAATTATCAGTTAATAATGACAAGCGCACTAAATTGGCGATCGCGATACCGTTGGCAGATGGGGTAGCATTATCAATATAACTGCGTTCTCTTACCAGTAATTCTTTTCCTGCAGCGGTAGAATTATTAAAATATCCTCCATCACTACTCCACAGTAATTCATCAAATTCTGCTTGAGTGGCGATCGCCTGTTTGAGCCACTGAGGGTTTTCTGGACAAGCAGCCTGAAGATCTAACCAGGCTTTGATTAATAGCGCATAATCTTCTGACTGGGCTGATACTGTAGCCACCCCATCATAATTGAGGCGTTGTAGTTTTCCATCCAACCATTGATTTTGTAAAATAAACCCTGCTGCATCAACCGCTAAATCTAAATAAAACTGTTCTTTAAATACACTGTAGCTTCTAGCTAATCCTGAGATCATTAAACTATTCCAGGCGACAATTGCTTTCGTATCGGTTACAGGAGGAATACGCCCCTGCCAGTCTTTAGTTTTAGCTTCATAATTGTTCTTGGCAGGAGGAAAACTATCTATTTTTGTGGTGTTTTGTCCGTAACGAACTACAAACAATTTATCAAAAGCATTATTGATCTCTGCTGATAATACGCTATTTCCATAGCGTTGTAAGACATTATTACCCTCAAAGTTACCTCGAGCCGACACTGTAAATTCTTGCTCTAATTGACTCAATTCTGTCGCGCTGAGAATAGATTCTAATTCCTGATAGCTCCAAACATAGAAAGCTCCTTCCTCTGGTTCGATCTCTTCTGGACTAGTAAAATTATCTGCATCTTGGGCAGCATAAAAATAACCATCGGGATCGCTCATTTCTCGCTTAAGCCATTCTACTGTTAAAGCGATCGCTCTTTTGATAGCAGGTACTCGAACTCCACTACTCCACAAATCTGCTAAATACTCAAGAATTTGCCCGTTGTCATAAAGCATCTTCTCAAAGTGGGGTACTGTCCAAGTATGATCGACAGTATAGCGATGGAATCCACCTCCTACATGGTCGTAAATTCCTCCCATAACTAAATCCAATCCCCTACTTTGAGATAGATCTTGAGGATTGTAATTATATTCACCTTTGAAACGACTGCCCCGTAACGCGATCGTCCCATAAGGAATCATCGGAAAACTGGGTCTACCAGGCTCGTTTGGTTGTATGACTGCGGAATTAACTTCAATTCCACGGAACAATAAGTCTTTAGTTAAACTAGTTTGATTAACTGGTAATAAAGCCGACTGCTGTAGATTACTCAGAATTTCAGTTTTAAAAGCCGTTAGCTTGTCAGGTTCACTATCATAGAAACCTCTAATTGCCTTAAGAACTTCCAAAAACCCAGGACGACCAGATCTCGGTTCAACGGGAAAATAAGTACCACCATAAAACGGAATCAAATCTTCAGGATTGAGAAATATATTTAATGGCCAACCACCTTGACCAGTCATCATCTGTAAGGCTTGCATATAGATGCTGTCAATGTCTGGTCTTTCTTCTCGATCTACTTTGATCGCCATAAAATTCTGATTGAGATAATCAGCGATCGCACCATTAGAAAAGGCCTCTCCTTCCATCACGGTACACCAGTGGCAGCTAGAATAACCAATAGAAAGGAAAATAGGCTTATTATCTCTTTTTGCCTCTTCAAGAGCGCGATCGCACCAAGACCACCAGTTAATCGGATTTTCAGCGTGTTTGCGTAAATAAAGACTTTGACTCAATGCAAGATGATTCGACATTTATGATTTACCATTAAACATTTTATGATTCAATTCGCGAGCTTTTATTGGTTACTCAAGTAATTCCTTGGCCTTGTCATAAGCTGCTTTATCGGTAGGGGTAGCTATATTTAAACATTCAGCGTGAATCTGTTCGAGGCTAGCTATATATTGATGATTTTGCTTGAGTAGAGAGTTGGCTTTTGTAGAGGTAATAGTAGCCAACTGCGCTCTCAGGGGCAGCTTACGAAAGACTGCCAAACGTTTTTCTATTGAAGACATTAAAATACGCCTAAGGCTTTAAAGATAAAATAGCTTTACTAGATACTCTATCAATATTTGTTCTTTTACCCCTGCCACTTTTTTAGTTTTATGTCTCCAAAATTATTAATTTCAGTTTTTTGGCTATTTTTGGTAGCGGGCGATCGCGTCTTAGCCTTACCTCCCCCAGAAGATATCCCAGAAGAAATACTCAGAACAGAAATAATTTTAGAAGGGCGATCGCCCGTAGACGGTAAACTTTTATCAGCCAGGGAATATGAAGAATTACAGACAGACTTAGCTCAAAGAGCTACTAGTCCCAAAATCAATTCAGATTTTCAACAAATAATATTCTTGTTACAGATTAGAAAACTAATCAAAACTATAGTTCCTTTTTATTAATTTGATTGAGCTAAAAAATCATAATTACTTCATATATGACGTAAAACTAGTTAAAGTATGTATAAAAATAGTTTATAAAACTCTAATTACTATGTTTTTCATTCTACCTAGTGCAGATTGTTGCATAGTCAAATTTTTTACATAAAAACTCCACTGCTACTAAATACTTAGATATTGGTACTTTAATGTCTCTAACTATTGCTCCAGAACAAGTCAATCAAATCATTCACAATCTTCATCACAACCCCTTTGAAATTTTAGGTCGTCACGCCTATCAACAAAATGGAAAAATTGAGAGCTGGATAGTTCGTGCTTATCTTCCCGATGCAGATGCAGCGTGGGTAATTTGTCCCGAAGAGAGAACTGAATATCCCATGCAGCCAATGCACGATCCTCACTTCTTTGTTTGTGTAGTACAAAATCCCCAGTTAGCTAATTATCAACTAAAAATCAAGGAAGGAGATAGCGAAAGAGTAATTTACGATCCCTATGCCTTTAATTCTCCTAAACTTACCGATTTAGATATTCATTTGTTTGCTGAAGGTAATCACCATCGTATTTATGAAAAGCTAGGCGCACATCCCACAAAAATTGATGGCATAGCAGGAGTATACTTTGCTCTTTGGGCTCCAAATGCCCGTAATGTTTCCTTGCTAGGAGATTTTAACAGTTGGGATGGTAGAAAACACCAGATGCGAAAAGGTAGTAGTGGTATCTGGGAATTGTTTATTCCTGAGTTGGGTGCGGGGACAGCTTATAAGTATGAAGTCAAAAACTGGGAAGGGCATATTTACGAAAAGTCCGATCCTTATGGATTTCAACAAGAAGTCCGACCTAAGACAGCTTCGATTGTTGCCGAACTCAATAATTATCAATGGAATGATGCCGAATGGATGACAAAACGTCGCCATACTGCGCCTCTAGACCAACCTATTTCTGTCTACGAACTTCACTTGGGTTCTTGGATGCACGCCTCAGTTGACGAACCAACCAAGTTGCTATCGGGATTTGGAGAGGCTGTAAGTGCCTCAGAATCGAAACAAGGTGCGCGTTTTCTTAGCTATTATGAATTGGTCGATAAGTTAATTCCTTACGTTAAAGAGATCGGCTATACTCATATCGAAGTATTACCCATCGCCGAACATCCTTTTGATGGTTCTTGGGGATATCAGGTAACAGGATACTATGCTCCTACTTCTCGCTTTGGTAATCCAGAAGATTTGATGTATCTGATCGACCAGTGTCATCAAAATGATATTGGGGTAATTGTTGATTGGGTTCCAGGTCATTTTCCCAAAGATGGTCATGGTTTAGCCTTTTTTGATGGTACGCATCTTTATGAACACGCCGATCCCCGCAAGGGCGAACACAAAGAGTGGGGTACCTTAGTCTTTAATTACAATCGTAATGAGGTTCGTAATTTCCTCGTAGCCAATGCTCTATTTTGGTTTGATAAATATCATATTGACGGTATTCGAGTAGATGCAGTAGCGTCGATGCTATATCTTAACTACTGTCGCGAAGATGGAGAATGGGTAGCAAACGATTATGGTGGGTGCGAAAATATTGAAGCTGCCAATTTCTTGCGTCAGGTTAACAGCATCCTGTATAGCTATTTCCCTGGAGTGCTATCAATCGCTGAAGAATCAACCTCTTGGCCGATGGTTTCTTGGCCTACTTACACTGGTGGCTTGGGCTTCAATATGAAGTGGAATATGGGCTGGATGCACGATATGTTGGATTATTTCAACATGGATCCTTGGTTTAGACAATTCCATCAAAATAATCTGACCTTTAGTATGTGGTATCACCACAGCGAAAATTATATGCTGGCACTATCTCACGATGAGATTGTTCACGGAAAGAGCAATATCATTGGTAAGATGCCAGGGGATGAATGGCAAAAGTTTGCTAACGTCCGTTGTTTATTTGGCTATATGTTTGCCCATCCTGGTAAAAAGACCATGTTTATGAGCATGGAATTTGGTCAATGGAGTGAATGGAATGACTGGATTGACCTAGACTGGGATCTGTTGCAACACAAAAATCATCAGGCTTTAAAGCATTTCTTTGTCGAAATTAATAGTCTTTACAAGAGCGAACCCGCTTTGTATAGTCGTGACTTTGAAGAAGAAGGTTTTGAATGGATTGACTGTAGCGACAATCGTCATAGCGTCATCGCTTTTGTTCGTCGCGGTCAAGACAATAATGAGTTGATCATTGCTATTTGCAACTTCACTCCCCAACCCCACAGTCATTACCGTATTGGTGTCCCTGAAAAAGGTTTCTATACCGAAATATTTAACAGTGATGCTAGTAAATATGGTGGTAGCAACATGGGTAACTACGGTGGCAAGTGGACTGATGATTGGTCTTATCACAACATGCCTTATTCTTTGGATTTGTGTTTGCCTCCTTTGGGTGTATTAATGTTTAAGATCGATCGCGACACAACTCAAGCAGCATTACAGAATAATTAATTCTCAAATTTATACTTGTTGCTAAAGTGGGCATTGCCCACTTTAGCTTGGGTTTGATAGCTTTTTTGCTCGCGCCAGCCAGGGAACGAGTGACCTCAAAAATTTCCTTGGCAGAACTCGACAATTTCTATCTAAAGACTTGATAAACTGAATAAACACAATCAAATTTGTATATTAGCTACTAAACGTAATAGAACAGAAATGGGAAGCGAACAAATTACTTTACTCTCTAGCCGAGAAATAGAGAAAATGCGACGGGCAGGGGCTTTAGCAGCAGAACTATTGGATTTTTTGACCCCAATGGTTAAACCTGGAGTAAGTACTCTAAAAATTAATGATGCAGCCGAGAAGTGGACGCAAGAGAAAGGTGCAATCAGCGCGCCCCTAGGATATGGTCCTAAAGATAATCCTTTTACTGGTTCGCTTTGCACTAGCGTCAATGAAGTGATTTGTCATGGTATTCCCAATGCCAAACAGATTTTGAAAGATGGAGATATTATCAATATTGATGTGACTCCCATGCTTGATGGGTATCATGGCGATACTTCTAAGACTTTTTTTGTGGGCACTCCTTCGCCTAAAGCTAAAAAATTAGTTGAGGTGACGGAAGAATGTTTACGTAGAGGAATTGCTGTAGTCAAACCAGGAGGCAGAATCAACGATATTGGTGCAGCCATTCAAGAATATGCAGAGCAACAGGGTTTTTCGGTAGTTAGAGATTTCGTGGGACATGGAGTGAGTCATATTTTTCATACCGCTCCGCAGATTCCTCATTATTACGATCCCAGACAGAAGAAAAAGTTTAAACCAGGGATGGTTTTTACGATTGAACCAATGATTAATGAGGGTACTTGGGAAGCAACCATGCTAGATGATGGTTGGACGGCAATTACTAAAGATGGTAAGCTTTCTGCTCAATTTGAACATACTATTGCTGTGACTAAAGACGGGGTTGATATTTTAACTCTGCCAAATTAAATTAACGTAAGTTATGTCTAACAAATGAAGCAAGAAAAATCTTCTCCTTCTCAAGATAAATATATATCCCTCTCTGTGTCACGGGTCATACAAATTCTTGAGGAAACCTCAAGAAACAGCCCTTCCTCTGTGCCCTTATTCTAAGGGATTAGCTTCGCGTCTGGCACGCTCGTGTATCCGTGATTGGCTGCGGTTAATCAAAAAATTAAATAAAGGGCAAAGTAATAAAGGTTAAAGCTAACCTATCAACTGACGTTAAATTAATATTCCGAACGACGAATATTAAAGCAGCACCAATCTTTCCGCTTCCATAATGCTGCGACAGTCCATCCTTGCTGTTCTACAACATCAGCAATACTATCTGCTTGAGTTAACAAAATACCACTGAGGACAGCCCAACTTTTTTCGTGGGTAATTTGATTAAATTTGGGAAATAGTTCGATGATAATATCGGCAAGAATATTGCAAATGATACCATCGAGCTTTTCTCCTTTATCGATTAGTTTGTCAATGCTACCATCGGCAACAATAATCCGCTTGCGGTCAATTTGATTTAGTTGGCAATTACTACGACAAGTCTTAGTAGCCAAAGCATCTGTATCTACCGCATAAACTTTTTTTGCTCCCAACAAAATTGCTCCTAAAGATAATATTCCCGAACCACAGCCAATATCGCCTAAAGCTTGCTGCTCCGGATTTTCAGACAAACGCATTTCCAAAGATTCCAAACACAGTTGGGTTGTTGGGTGAGTTCCCGTACCAAAAGCTGCCCCAGGATCAAGCCGTAGGATTAATTTTCCAGAATCTTGGGGAGGAGTTTCCCAAGCAGGATAAATTAAAAAGCGATCGCCAATTTCAGTAGGTTGCCAGTGCTGTTTCCAACTAGTAGCCCAATCTTCTTCTTCAATTAGATGCCATTTAGCTTCGGGGACTGATACTTCTAATAACTTGGCATCTTGTTCTAACCACAAAGACAAAGCAGCTAAATCTAGCAACTGGGTGTTGATTTCGGGAATGTAAGTCCGAATTAAAATCTGTTGTTGGAGATCCAACTCAGATTCAGATTTGCGATCGCCGTCTGAGATTTTTATTTCCGTAGCCGTTCCCGAACAACCAAACTTTTCTAGTCGCCAAAAAACTGATTCTTCTAGGATTGGCTCGCATTTTACAACGATCTCCCACCAACGATTAGACATGAATTTCCTTAGGTTATGAATTATATAGAGACTATCTAAGTTGAACCACAGTAGTCTTTTAGACTATCGTTATTTAATTGATTCAGTCATTAAAGACTTAGATCGTCAATGACTATAGCGCGAATAAGTTGTCTATTTTCTTCTCACTAATTTATGACAAAATTTAAGCTTCATCCACTTTTTTACTCGGTTCTATTTATAGTTTTCCCAATATTGCTAAATAATTTACGCTTTGTACAAATTGCCTCAATCTAACCTAAATTTAGACGAACTTGGAAACAAAAGATCGATCTAAAAATAATTAAAGTTGGCGAATTGATTCACCAACTTATAGTCATAGTTTAAAAATGAGCTGAGATTTTACCTAATTACTAGATCTTACTACGAGTTGTCATACGCTAGCTATCTCGCTCAAACTATACCGATAATTTAACAGTATAAGCATCTCTAATACCGTCTACTTTAGTAATTTCTTGCAAAATTCCTTCTGGCAAAGGATCATCAAGACTCAAGACCATTACTGCTTCACCTCTGACAATTTTGCGACCTACCTGCATACTAGCAATATTAACGTTATAGCTACCAAGCAAGGAACCTATTTTACCAATGATTCCAGGCATATCTCGGTGGAGGGTAAACAACATATGATCGTTGGGAGGAACGTTGATGGGAAACTCATCCAAACTGGTGATTCTGATTTCTCCTTCACTTAAAAGTGCACCCGTTACTGAATGTTTGCCGTTAGCTCCTTGGGCTTCGATATGCAATGAACCACCAGAATAGTCGCGAGTTGAACTATCTTTGGTTTCGATTACTCTAATACCCCTTTCCTGAGCTTCGATCGCCGCATTGACGTAATTGACCCTTTCTCGAAGGGCTTCGGATAACAAACCTTTTAAAGCAGCCACAATTATAGGCTGGCTATCATTATTAGCTAATTCTCCCTGTAAACGGATATTAAGCTCGTCAATCCTCCCACCAGCTAGTTGACCAGCCATTGTTCCCAAGGTTTCTGCCAATCGGAGATAGGGACGGAGTTTTTCCATTACATCGGGATTTAACCCAGGAATATTAACTGCAGAACGAGCAGGAAGTCCTAGTAAAACATCTCTAATTTGTTCTGCCACATCGATCGCGACATTAACCTGTGCTTCGGCAGTAGATGCTCCTAAGTGGGGAGTCAATACTAGGTTAGAACCCACTGCGGTTAATGGTGATTCTCCTAAAGGCTCACTATCAAATACGTCTAAAGCCGCACCGCCTATTTTATCTGCTTGCAAAGCTTCAGCGATCGCCGATTCATCAATAATGCCACCACGAGCGCAGTTAATAATTCTGACATTGGGCTTCATTTTTGCCAAGGCTTCAGCATTAATCAGATTAGCAGTTTCGGGAGTTTTCGGAATATGTAGTGTAATATAATCTGACTCTTTAAATAATAAGTCGAGATCTACCAAAGTACACCCCAATCTTTCGGCTCTTTCGGTCGCCACAAAAGGATCGTAGGCTAACAATTTCATATCCATTGCTCGCGCTACCTTGGCTACATGAGCGCCAATTTTCCCTAAGCCAACTACTCCTAAAGTTTTTTTGTAAACTTCATTACCAACAAATTTCTTACGTTCCCATTTGCCATTTTTAACTGAGGCATTGGCATCAGGAATCTGACGCGAGAGAGCCAGCATCATTGCCAAAGCATGTTCGGCGGCAGCAATAGTGTTGCCTTCAGGGGAGTTAACCACGACAATACCATGACGAGTCGCTGCCTTGACATCGATGTTATCTACTCCTACCCCTGCACGTCCAATGATTTTGAGGTTTGTACCAGCTTGTATGACCTCTGCTGTAACCTTAGTACCAGATCGCAGCATCAAAGCATCATATTCGGGGATAATTTTAATTAGTTCTTCTAGGGGGAGTTTGGTTTTTACGTCTACTTCAGCTACCTGGGAGATAATATCAATACCTGAGGGATCGATAGGATCGGAGACGAGAACTTTTGCCATAGTCATGAATTGTAGTCTAATTCCCTTGAGTTTTCTTTTTATAAGTCAGCGCAGTAAATTATTGTAGAGGCAAAAGTAGTCCTTATCTTAGATTCGTTAAAAAGATTTTGGATTTAGTATTTGAATCTTCTTTATCGGCGATCGCCTTTATAGTTGATATCTTTGAGAGTGCTACCGATGCCTTGAATAATACCTTTACCAATTAAACCCAAACCTTTGCCAATTACCTGAGTTAAGACAAAAACCACCCCACTACCAGCAAGAGCAATAAATTTACGGACTAAAGGAGCGATCGCATCGCGAACTTCGATCGCAATAGTAGTAAACCAAGCTATACCCGTTAGCTGTTCTAATTCTAATTTACGGGGAGCATAAACATCTAAGGTTCTGATCCTACCTAGATCTAAGATTAATAAACGATGGCGACTTTCAAAGATATTTTGAGGATTGGTAAAATACTTTTCTTGGCGATATTTCCACGATAGTTGATTGCGAAAACGGGCGATTTCGCGATCGCTTTTGTATTCTGCTTTGTAGAGTTGGTATTTTAACTTCTCTACATCATAGAAGTTGTTTAAAATTACTTGCACTACAGCATTCGCCAGATTAATAATTAAATTGTGCAGTAAAAATTCAATTCGGGCGATCGCTTCTGGATCGTCTGAAGAGTAATTAATTTGATCGATAGTCAAACCAGGCTTACCACTAAGGTATGTTAGCAACTCATCTATGCCATAGATATAGTCAAATATATTACGCGCGATTGTTGGATATTCTTGGGAGAGGAGATAGTCAAGCTGTGATTCTTCTAATACTGCCCCATAATGTTGACCAAAAAAACTGGTAAAACTCCACCTCCACAAAGATTCTAGGTATTCGCTATAGTTTTGATCTAAGGTATTGGCAATAGGGATGCGATCGACAGTATCGCTCAGACGTTGAATAATGAGATGGCACAAACTTTTTTGGATATTTCCTGGCAAAATGTCAATCTCTAACAGAATATTGGTGCGATTTACCAAACCCAATTGAATATCTGTGACAACTCGTTCCAAGATAGTTTTATTTGCCGAATCAGCAAACACTGGTAAGGGGGCTAACTCTGTTCCTTTGCTAAGTACTAGTTCTCCTTTAGAGACTGCTGAGGCTTCAGATTGCTCTGATTCTTGAGCAATCTCTTCTGCTGTCAAACGATTGGATAGCCAACGGGCAGTCAGTAACTCTCTTTTGCGCCCGACTAAAAATACTCGTTCCCAATCAGATAAATCTCGATTACTTAATTGGCGATCGATCTCTTCTAATGTTGTTTCTAATTCTATTCTGCCTGACTTACTAAGACGAGATAGCGCTTTTTGCCAAAGCTTTGGGGAGCGAACTTGTCGATCGCCTTGCCAGTAAGTATTTCCGTATGCTACAGAATGTAGACCAGAAACAATTTGGTTAATACTCGAAGTGCGATCGCAGTAACCCCGAATCCCCCATGATTCAATCTTTTTTTGTTGCTTGGCAGACAAATTAGAGGTTAGCAAAAATATGGGTAAGTGAGGATATAGCTCTCTAAACTGCTGACAAAATTCTAAACTAGTAATTTCAGAATTGTGGGTATAGTTACTGATGCCAATGACCAAGACATTTAAGACTAAACCTTGGGTAAGCTGGCGAAAAGTATCATTACTCGTATCTCCTTCACCCACGATGATAAAATCACCATATTGAGAAATCGCAGTACGCAAACCCAAACGAAAAATAGCATCGCGATCGACAATAAACAGTTTGATCTTGTCTGTGGTCATCTTTAACGGATGTACGGGCATTAACACCCAATTATACGCCTAATCTTTCATCCCTTCCTCATTGCAACCACTCGATCTTGTAAAAAAGTAGTGAGTCAAACAAGAATACCCCAACTCATAAATAAAGCATTCTTACCCACAAATGATGACGCGCCTTAATCTCAACACGATATAATAGGTTCTTCTCTGCCAAGCGTAAGTATCTAAGAAAACTGTGTCTGAATCATTAAGCGATCGCTATTATGCTTTAATTGACCAAATTGTCGATCTCACCCTCAAGGGTAAGATTAGCTCTTTTGAGCGAGTGTATAAAATGCTCGTCGAACAAGTCGAACCAGGCACAGGAGAAATCTTAGAACGCTGTCTTAGTCAAAGAATTGAGCAGACTAAAGCACAGTTGGATACTAAATTAAAAGCAGCTAGAGTACTTAGAGCTTTACAAACTATCGAAAAACAATGGTTGCGTTGGCAAGAAGAAAATCAAGTTGATGCTGAAATTTATGATCTGGCGAAAGAGATTTTGGAGGTAGAACCTGAAGATTATTTCTTAGCGGTAGCCAATGTGATCGATCCCAATCAAGATGATCCTCTGACCATAGATTTAGTTACCAAATTAGCTGATAGTTTAAAAACCGCTGCGGGACAACAAGAAGATATTAATACAGGTCAAGATTTGAAGCAGTTAAGCGAAGGTATTACCCAGGGGTTAAAATCTTTTACTGTTTTGGAAGGAGATTTAGTCAGCTGGATGTATGGTAGTGGCAGCAACTTTTCGGGTTTTGGCGCCGAAAAACCAAATCCTTGGCGAGTTTGGGGACAGAAGGTATCTAGCCCTTTACTCAAACAGCTATTTCAAACTTTAGCCAAACAGCAATCAACTAGAAGTTTTGCTCAAATTGTTAACAATCTGGAATTAAGAGCTTGGGTAGAATTAGCAATTGTCTTGCAATATTTAGAACAGGGTTTAGTCAACTGGTACGATAAACAGCCTTACAATTCTAAGTTTGGTAAAGAATTATCCTACAGCACGATGCTCACTTTTGCCTCGATTTGGGGAGAACTGTGGCAATTATTGGTAAATACTCAACCAGCCCTTGCCGATGGTTGTTTTTTGATGATGCTGCAAATTTTGCGCGCTTTTGCTCAACGAGAGGATTTTCCCCTCTACAGCGGTGTCTTTGCCGATTTCTCTGGCGATTATCTTCAAGATACTTTGGACTATTTCGACGAACCCTTAAAACAGGTAGAGGGAACAGAAGAAAAAGCCCGTATCCTAACTTTATTAGGCTATTCCCAGCGTACTGTAGGTAATTATGCCAGAGCCGTTGATTTTTACGAAGAAGCCTTAGAAATAGCGATCGCAGCCAACGATTATGCCTGTGAAATCGCCAATCTCAATCATCTCAGTCGCGCTAGCGTCAACCTCAAAAAATATAGCGAAGCGATTAACTACAGTCAACGAGCCTTGATTGCAGCCCGACAGGTAGGAGACAAACTGGGAGAAGCTAACGCTATGGTTAATTTAGGTTATGCCAAGGTTTTTGCAGCCCGTCAGTTAGAAAATATCGATGCCGAAAACTACAGCGAAGCCATACGCTACCTCGAACAAGGAGTAGAATTAGCCCAAAAACTCAAAGATTTTCAGAGTCAGTCTTTTGGTTACAGTAGTTTGGGTATAGCTTATGTAATCTTAGAACAGCCCACATCGGCGATCGCTTCTTTGCTTAAAGGAGCAGAATTAGCCCAGTATTCTCGCGATGTGTATCTCCAGGGTTTAAGTTTTTCTTACCTAGCAGAAGCTCACTACAGTATTGAAGATCGGGACTCGGCAATTGTTTATGGCAGTTTGGGAATGTATCTCCTCAATCAAATTAACTCCATTGAATGGCGACAAGTAGCTGGGTTACTATCTATTATTCAAGGACAAATTGGCGAGTCAGAATTTAGTAATTCTTTGCAACAACAGCGATCGCAGATTATTAGTTCAATCGGCGTAGATGGTTACGATCATATTCCTCAGCTGCTCAAAGATTATATGCAAAATTAATCAAGATGTGGGATCAATCAGCGCGATCGCGGAAATTACGATCACGCTGATTGACTTTGTTGACCTAATAAAACAGCAATCAAGACAACAGCAATACCTAGTAACTGAACCAGGGTAAATGTTTCCTGAAGAAAGAAATAGCCGATTGCCGAAGCAACAACGGGACTAAGTAAACCTAAGTAAGCCACCGCAGTGGCACTTAGCTTGCCAATGCCTCGAAACCAAAGAACATAGGCTAGTCCAGTACCAATTAGACCTAAGTAAATAAAGCCCCAAAGGTTAGTCCTAGTTATTTCGGTAAATGTTCCCTCCGTTATTAAAGCAATAGGTAATAAAACCAGTCCACCTACTGTTAGCTGCCAAGCAGTGAAGACAATTAGAGATACCCGAGGTTGCCACTTTTTAAGCAGCACCGTACCCAGTCCCATCGCTCCCGCACCTGCAAGGGCAGCAATAATACCAATAGTATCCAGTTCGGCTGCAGGACTAAGAACTAATAATCCTACGCCCACAAAACCCATAACGGCAGCAAAAATAGATAGTTTTGAAGGCTTATTATTTAATATCCACCAGGAAAGAAACACGACTAGCAAAGGTTGAATCGAGCCAGCTGTAGCAGCTACGCCTCCTGGTAGGCGATAAGCACCTATGAATAATAGAGCTTGAAACAGTCCGATATTAAGGCTACCTAACACTATTGTGCGCCACCACCACTGACCTTGCGGTAGTTTTCTTAAGCCTATAGTCAATAGAAGACCAATTGGCAGCGATCGCATTGAAGCTACCAATAAAGGATGGTTAGGCGGTAGAAATTCTGTAGCTACGGCATAAGTAGTTCCCCAAGAGATCGGTGCTAAAGCCGTCAAAATAATGTTTGAGGAGCGAGTTGTTATTTTCATATAATGTATCTAGGCAGCAGGATACTGGTCGAATCTCTGCATTAGCTCCAACTCAAGAATTATTAATTACGGCAATGGCATCAATTTCAAACAGCATCCCATCGCTTGCCAGTCTTGGTACAGGAATGAGGGTACTAGCGGGTTTATGGTCAGACCAAAAAGCTTTTCTTTTAGCAGAAATTAAACTCAACTTCTGTTCGTTATGTTCTACCGAGAGAACAGTAATTTTTACTACATCTTCTGGAGTCGCACCTACTGCTTTAAGGGCGTTGTCTAGGCTGGCAAAGGCTCGTTCTAGTTGAGAATCAAAACTTCCATAATTACCATCTTTATCTGCCCCACCTTGCCCCGCAATATAAACCAGTTCCGATCCCGATGGCACTATTACAGCTTGGGTAAATCCATAGTCTGAGGTGTCTTTCATCCCTATAGGATTGAGTCTTTTAATCTTTGGCACTTTTGTTTAGTTTTTTCTTTCAGCCCCAAAATCTTAGAACTTTTTCTAATTTTCGTCTTGCAAAAAGTTGGGAAATTTTGTCTAATCTTGTGAATTTATTTTTGTGGTCAGAGGATTGTATTTATAAATCATCTAGATATTTCTTAGGAGTTGTGCCAACATACTGGCGAAATACCTTATTAAAATGGCTTTGACTGGCAAAACCGCAATCCAAAGCTATGTCAAAAAGCGATTCAACCCTTTGTTGGGGGTCACATGCAGCTAAAGCCTTTGTCCCATGAGCCATATCCGAAGGTGTATGCTTTAGGACTGAATCAACAAGCGATCGCTTTCTTTCTCTTAACAGTCTTTTTGCTTTAGCCAAACGTTGCAGGGTAATATATTTGTAGGGAGAAATTCCCATGGCTTGTTTGAATTGAGTAGCAAAGTAGTATCTACCCATATCAATATTTTTTGCCAAGTCTTGCAAGGTCAATTTTTGATCTAAATTCGACTTAATATAGTCGATAGTTTGATGAAGTTGATAGTCTGCTAATCCGTCGGTATATCTGCGAAAAATAGGTTTGAAAGTTGCATAGTTACGTAACAAATGAACTCCCAAAATATTAGCTAAAGATTCTAAATATAATTGGCTGCCAACATCTTGATTTTGTATTTCATTTAGAAATAGATGTACTAATTGTTCTATTCGATTGTCGTGCTTCTTGAGTATGGGTAGTAATTCAATTCGATTTGGGTTGATAGATTCTGTTTTTACAGCTATTTCTCTTAAAAAATGGGGCTTAATCATTAAATGGAGAGTTTTATCTATTTCTTGCCAGTTAGTGAATCCTGAAACCTGTGCTGGATATAAATAAAATTCCCCTTGGCTCATTTGTCCATCGTATTCCCCACAACTATCTAAATGAGTAATTTGTCGTTTATTATCTGTTAGAAAGAAGGTCATCAAATGGTGAGAAAACCCATCAGGGACTTCTAAATGTCCTGGCAAATCGTGACGATAGTGCAATGATAAGTTTTCTTCTACTCGCAAATACTTACTAGATATATTGGGTTTAGTTTCAAAGAGATTGATTGGATCGACAGACATTGATAAATTCGCGTTCTGCAAGTATTGATTTTGTGACTAACAAAGTTGATTCTACTTACTAAAACGTGCGATCGCCGAGATCGCACGTTGTTGGTATTATTAGTATTTCAGCCTGTAGATCGAACTCAGGTTATGTAGAAACTTTGGCTTTAGACCAAACACCATTTTCATCTTCATCGTATTTATCCTTAATACTTACCCAAGCCTGTTGCTCTGCTTTGGTTTCGTCATCTGTTGCACTCAAAACTGCATTGTAAGACTCGATAAAGTCTTGTTGTGCTGCCTCAGATAGATGAGAACGAATTTCGGGAGATAGATCTTCAACTTTATTGCATTGACCAGCACAAGGACGAGGTAAAGTGGAGTCATTAACGTGAATCTCTTCGCCACCCGCGCTTTCGATTAAAAGTTGATATTCGCCAGATTTATCAGCAGGAACTTCTACCATTAATAAAAATTCTCCTGCTTTGACGCGAGTTTCATAAACTGCTGCTTTTTCTTGGGGCATTCCCAAGGTAGCCAAGGCTGAAGCTAATCCAGCACCTGCACTACCTGCGATCGCACCAGAGGCAGCACCTAGGAGTACTGAAGTGATTGGACCTGCTGCTACAACCGAACCAATAAAGGGAATAAACAATACTCCCATACCTGTAAACAGGCTGAGGAGAGAACCAAATAAAGAACCAAAGACTGCACCAGTACGTAATCCGCCTAAAACAACATCCTTTTTGGTAATAAAACCAGAAATACGAGTCTGAGACTGAAAGTTTTGTCCCATAACCGAAATATGGTCTTGAGCTACACCCCGATCTATTAGACGGCGGACAACATTATCTACTTGCTGTTCTTCTTTTAGTACCGCAGAGATGGTACGTTCTGCTTTATAAGCTTCACTCATTTTGATTAAGTTCCTCTTGTTTCTTTACATATTTACTAATATTGTCCCGCGTGTAACTTTATGCTGTGTATAACTTTCTACTGAAATTTTTTAAAATTTCAGGTGAGATAATGAACATTTTATCTATTCCTAATTTTAAGCAACAGGACTACTTGCTATTTGATTTTGGCAAAGGCTCTATTTCCAAAGAAACTTCATAACGACTTTGCACCATACTCCGATTATTCCAAGGAGGATACCAATAAGTTTCTTGAATTGCAGTTTTAGTAGTTGACCATTGAAATCTAACCAAACTAATATTATTTCTACCGATAACCTCTGTACCTTCTTGCATCCAAGGATTGCGCCACAAATAATAAATCGAGTCCATAATCAATTTTTGCCATCGATCAAAAGCTTTAGCAGAAGATACGCTATAGCCTTCTGGAGTCAATTCGCGGGGTGATTTTTGCCAGGTTAGCGATTGCGCTGGTTGTCTTTTGCACCACTGAATGCGGTATTGCCAATCAGGCAGTGATTCAGGGGAGTTAAGATACTTTTGATGAGTACGATCTATCTTTTTAAGTTTTAGAGGTTCATTCCAGCCTAACCATCGTTGAGTTTTTTCGGGAAAGAGAGACTTTAATTTAGTATGAGCTAAACGGGTAGCTAATTCAGAATTTTTGATTGCACTAGAGGTTAATTGAACCAGTACCGAAGCTGACGAGGAATCATGAAACCAATGGTCGAGTCTTACCGCACAGCTATAGTGGATATCTCCTGAAAGAAGTATTACTCGCTGACGTCGTTGGCACAGAGTGAGTAATAGTTGAGCAAAAGCATCGGTGTGAAAGTTCCACGAATCTCCCACATCACTATTAAATACTCGATTGCGCTTTAGTTCTATTTGTTGAATACGGTCGATGATTCCCAGTGCTACTAAGTTAGTGGGTAAGACAATTATAGTGGCTTCTATTTCGGGTTTACTTTCTTCTAAAGGCGTTTGTAACTGTTGCTTGAAAGCAGTCGGACTAAGTAGCATCGGCGGTTTGAGTGCCTTATCTTCTGCGGCGGGATAACCGCGCCAGGTACGAGTGTCCAAGACAATTACTTCGTGTTTATGACTGCTGATGGTATAGTGCCAGGAAATAGCCTGACTATCTCGCGAAAAAATAATAACTTCTTGGTCTAATTCATATACAGGTAATCCTGTAGAGTCATCATTACGAGGTATACCTAAATAGCGATCGCATTGGATCTTAGCTAGCAGATCTTTCCCTTGGGACATTGACCATCTAGAAGCCAACTTGATTAGTTTTGCTCCAGGGGTATCCCTCTCAAATTTCTCTGGAGTATTGCCCCAGGCTTGAAACAGAGCATAGGCTAACAAACCGTTCTGGACGATCCGCTTGCCCAAAGGTTTACCCAACACGCGATCGCACCAGCGACGATTAAGATACCAATCATCACTCACATCATGATCGTCGCAGATAGTATATACGGATATATTAGCCAGTCCTCTTCTGACGTGATTTAAATCCCGAACAAAACTCTCAATGTACTTGACTTCTTTTTGCCAATGACGACGTTTTTGGCGATCGCGAAACAAGCTTTTTCCAGTAGGAAAATGGGTGGGTATTAGTACGGGCGACCAAGCTAATAAATAGACTGCCACATATTCGCTAAAGCTAAATAAATGACTCTTGGTCTTTTCTGGTTGGTCGATCAACATTCCTGTCAATCCTCCCTCTTCTTCAGCTATCTTGGTACGTTGACCAGGGAGGATATCTTCTGGATAAATTGTTCCAGAAATTAAGGGTAATTCTTCTGACCAACCAAATAATAGTTTACCGACACCTTGGGCTAACCATAAAATCGGATCGGCAACATCATCGCCGTAAATCTGATCTCCTGTTAAAAATAACTGATGAGGTCGATGGCTTGCTGAGTGTGCTGATTCTAAAATTAGATTATCGATACACGATAGAGTATCTTTTCCTCCACCATGAGGCTTACGACACGAACCATGAATAATTTTCAAATGGTTTAGATCTTCGGGTGGTAAGGAGAATGTGGGTAATTTGTGGGCAAAGTAACTGAGACTATAAATACTACTTTTTAAGTCATCTAATAAACTAAACCTTTGACCGACACTGCTTTGAGAATAATCATCATTGCAAAAAATATTGTAGGCGTAGATTGTGTCTGGCTGCAGTTGTTCAAAACCTTTAGGCTTGGCGGTAATGGCTATGATGTGGAGATGTTTGCCTAATTTAACCGTATTCCCTGTTGCCTCTAAAACTATTTTTCCAATCGCCGAACCTTGTTCTGATGTTTTGTATACCTGTATTTGAAGCGATCGTGATTCTTTTAGGGCTAACCAAACTGTAACCCGATCTGATTCTGTACGACGCAAAATTGGCCCTGCCAAGATTAAAGGTAAATTTTCAATCTTTGGTAAATATTCCGAAACTGTTTGTGACCAATTCAATGTAATAAAGCTACGTTTTAAGCTGGTATTTTAACATTTTTCTCTGGTTATTATATCAATTTTGCGTGCTTTAAAACTATCAATATCTATTTATCATTAATTCATATATAGCGATTCTAAATGGTTTGTGAAAAATCCTCTCTTCTCTTTCCTCTGTGTCCGACCTTTCTTATCCTAAGGTGTATCCTTTAGGACTGTGGTTCATTTAAAAACAATTTTCACAAATGAAATAGGACTGCTATAGTAATCTTATTTCATTTATAAAAAGTCAAATCTTAGAAAATTATCGATACATTTTAAAAAAATTCAAGTAAAAAAATTCAAGGCTTAGTACTGCTAAACCTTGACACAAAACACAAAACATATATTAATCAATTGTTTTCTTGATTTTATCTTTTACATTTTCAACGCTATGCTGAACTTGAGCTTCCGTTTGTTTTTCTTGTCCTTCTGCTTTATCTTGAGGATTTCCAGTTACCTCTCCTACTGCTTCTTGAACCTTTCCCTGAACGTTTTTGACTGTAGCATCGATTCTATCTTCAATACTCATAATTAAATTATTTCCTTTATATAAAACTTACCCCTAAAATAGCTTAGTCAATAAATTAAAGCATCTATCAAAAGATTTATTAGTAGTCGATTGATAGCTCATAACTATGAGTAAAGTCTAGTAGCACGAGTCACTCTCTTGGTAGATGTTTCATCCTCATTACATTCCTTATATTTATAGCCATAAATCCTAAATTTTAATTACTCTGGGATATCTTTTTAGTTATGACTAATTTAATAGAATTCAAATTATTTGCTCCCTATAATAAAGAAGCTGCGGTAGTTGGTTGTTTTTCTGATTGGCAACCAATAGCTATGAAAAAAAGTGACGATGGTTACTTTAGAACTAAAGTCGAACTAGAAGATGGCGAACATCAATATAAGTTTAGAGTTCGTTCTTTAAGCTGGTTTCTAGAACCAGATGAATGGACAGAGGTAGTCGATCCTTATGCAGTGAATATCGACCCCGAAAGCCAGAATGGAACAATCGCAGTTAAAGATGGCGAGGCTATAGTAGATACATATGTTTGGCAACACGATGATAAACCGCTACCTGCCGACCATGAGTTAGTCGTTTATGAACTTCATGTAGGAGACTTTTCTGGGGGTAATGGCGATCCTGATGGTAAGGGTAGATACGAAGACGTTATTGAGAAATTAGATTATTTAGTAGATTTGGGCATTAATGCGATCGAGTTGATGCCAATTAAAGAAAATCCTGGGGAATACAGTTGGGGTTATAGTCCCCAACACTTTTTTGCTGCCGAGTCTAATTATGGAACTACCTACGAACTAAAGCATCTCATTGATGAGTGTCACGGTAAGGGTATCAGAGTAATTGTGGATGGGATCTACAACCACTCCAATACTGAATGTCCTTTGACTCAAATTGACCATGATTATTGGTATCATCATTCTCCCACTGATCCTGGTAATAGTTGGGGACCAGAATTTAATTACGAGAAATACGACGAGAATTTAGACATCAAGCCAGCTTGGAAATATATCGGCGACAATGTAGATTTTTGGATTAACGAATATCATATTGACGGTATTCGCTATGATGCTACCAGACAAATCAACAACTACGATTTTTTACATTGGATAGTTAATAAGGCAAAAGAAGAAGCGGGGATGAAGCCGTTTATTAATGTTGCCGAAAATATTCCCGAAGATCCTTCCATTACTAATCTAGATGGTCCAATGGACGGCTGTTGGCACTATAGCTTCTATGCTAACGTAACCGCACAAATTTGTGGCGATCGCTATGATGCCGAAGAATTAAAAGATATGATTGACTGCAAACGTAGCGGTTTTATGGGTGCAACCAATGTAGTTAATTATCTCAGTAACCACGACCATAGAAGAGTCATGGTTGAATTGGGTAATCGCGGCATTACTGGCGAAGCTGCTTTTAAACGAGTCAAACTGGGTGCAGTCTTAATGATGACTGCGGTAGGTATTCCGATGATGTGGATGGGTCAAGAATTTGGCGACTACAATCCCCTCAATCAAGAGGCGAGTAAAATTGATTGGACTCTATTAGCAGGAGATCTTAACCAACATTTATTTGCCCATTACAAAGGTTTAATTGGTCTTCGTAAAAACAATCATGCTTTGTACACCGAAAACATTGAATTTTTCCATGAAGATCCAGAATCAAAGGTAATTGCTTATGTACGCTGGAATGATCAAGGTTCTCGCGTTGTCGTAGTAGCCAACTTCTCCGACCAATATTTAGCTGGTTATGCCGTACCCAATTTTCCTGCCGATGGTACTTGGCATGAATGGACTGGTAATTACGATCTAGAATCTGGCAATGACCAAATTCTCATTGATTTACCTGAATACGAAGCCCAAGTATTCGTTCAATAATCAACGATTGGTTAAAAAAGGGGTATCTTGTTGATCGCATTAGATAAAATTTAAATAGATATCCCTATTCCCCAAAGAAATGACTCCCAACCCGCAAATTATCAAGTCCGTTGAAAAATTAGGCTACCGCGTAACCGTAGGTGACGTGGCAGCGCAGTCGGGATTAGAGTTGAACTTTGCCCAACAAGGTTTATTAGCCTTGGCAAGTGAAGCTGGGGGCAATCTTCAGGTTGCTGAGTCGGGGGACGTAGTTTATTTGTTTCCCAAAAACTTTCGTTCGATCTTACGCAATAAATACTGGCAACTGCGCTGGCAACAAACTTGGTCGAAGATTTGGCAGGTATTGTTTTATATCATTCGCATCTCTTTTGGAATTGTCCTCATTGCCTCAATCTTATTAATGCTGGTAGCAATTATAACTATTTATATTGCCATGAATTCCAGCAATGATGATAGAGAAGGGGGCAGGGGTGGAAGTTTCGGTGGTGGTTTTTACTTCATGCCTCGTTTTTGGATTGGGGATATTTTTTGGTGGTTCGATCCTGGCTACAATAGTCGCCGTCGTCAGCGTAAGAGACAGGCAGCAGGCAACTACCAAATGAACTTTCTAGAAGCAGTGTTTTCTTTCTTGTTTGGCGATGGTAATCCTAATGCAGACTTGGAAGAAACCCGCTATTCTACTATCGGTGCGGTAATTCGGAGTAATAAAGGGGCAGTAACGGGAGAACAAATTGCCCCTTATGTTGACGAAACAGATGAAGATGAAAACTATATGCTGCCAGTTTTAAGTCGTTTCAATGGTTATCCTGAAGTCTCTCCTCAAGGCGAAATTATATACTATTTCCCCGAACTTCAGGTAATGGCTAGCCAACGACCAACCCAATCTACTTCCTCCGCTGGTTATCTTAAGAAAAAACTCTGGCATTTTAGCCAAGCAGGTGGCAATCAAATCACCCTGGCTGCGGGTTTGGGTATACTCAATATTATTTTAGCGTTTGTTTTCGAAGGTCTATTACAAGATGGTGCGATCGCAGCCCAATTAGGGGGAATCGTCGCATTTGCAGATTCAATCTCTTGGTTTTTACTCGGCTATGGTGTTTTATATCTGGCGATCCCTTTAGTACGCTATTTCTGGATTCAAGGGCGTAATCCCAAAATTATCAAACGCAACCAAGCCCGCGAACAAAGAGCGATCGCCCTAAGTCAACCCAATCAATCTTTACGTCAAAAACTAGCCTACGCCCAACAGTTTACAGGGCAAAAAGTAATTGGCGATCGCGACATTACCTATACTACTGAAGACGATCTACTAGATCAAAATATTAAAAATCAAGACCGTATTGATCGCCAATGGCAAGAAAAACTCAGATCGATGAATAATGAGTAGAGGTTAGATTGGTTTAATATTGAACAATTCCTGTAATACTCAATATAGAGACAATTGAGAGGATACATCCAAAAATAAATCTTAGGGGATGAATAAAGCGAAAACCAGGTTCAATCACGCTCAAAGTAGGATCTGCTGGCTTATAGTAAACATAAAGATTCTGTTCCAGGCTTTTGATCCTGTCTATTTTCTCTCTGGCAGCAGCTTCTGAACCAGAAGCATCGCTAAAGTCAATATTTGTTCCAGTATATTTTTGACCCTTGACCCAAAATTCATACTTAACAATTGGATCATAGATCTGATCAGATTTCCAATGCCTAACAAAGCACTCTTTCAGACTAGCCTTTGTCCGAGGCCAATTTTTACTGTGATGTGCATCAATTGAGGTCACTATTCCATGCAAAATTAAGATCAAACCCAATACAAAGGACATCCACCAAGCAATTTTAATTAAAGTTTGATTTTGTTTAATAAAAGCCAAAGGCAGAATCATCGAATAACAAAACAGAAAAACCCAAGGAAATACTTTTCCTCTACTAATTTCAGTAATAATTTTGTTAAACATAGATCGAGCGGTCTGTGATACTGCTATCCTATGTATGCCCAACAACACCTATCGATCTCTCTTTTTTAGATAAAATCGATAATTAAGTTCAGATACTTTATATCTTCACGGAAAAGTCAAGAATCATACATGAGTAAAGTTAAAGCAGTATCAGGAAAAGCGATCGCCGTTATGGGAGACGATATCGATACCGATCGCATTATTCCCGCCCGTTTTTTACGTTGCGTCACCTTTGATGGTTTGGGAGAACATGCCTTTGCCGATGATCGCGCTCAATCAGATGGCAAACATCCTTTCGATCAACCCGAATATCAAGGGGCAAATATTTTGGTCGTCAACAATAACTTTGGCTGTGGTTCATCCCGCGAACACGCGCCTCAAGCTTTATTAAAGTGGGGTATTCAAGGGATTGTTGGTCAAAGTTTTGCTGAGATCTTTTTTGGTAATTGCGTTGCTATTGGTGTCCCCTGTCTGATCGCTTCAGCCGAAGAAATAAAACAACTGCAAACTGCGATCGCCAATAATCCAGCAGCAGAAATTACTGTCGATCTCGAAAATATGAAAGTTCAAAGTAAAGATTTCTCTATATCTGTCACTATGAATGAAGGATCACGCCAATCGTTTCTTAATGGCACATGGGATAACTGCGGACAGCTTGTAGCTAATGCCGAAAAAATTAAAGCTACTGCCACTAAACTTCCTTATGTTAATTGGCAAAGTGCTTGATTCAGATTGATTATTGATTGATTCAACTGCGATCGCTCTTTAAATCATAGATTACTTTTTCGTAGTAACAAGATCTAGCACAATTGGGATATTGTTGTTCAACTACCCCACCTTGCTTACGCTGAAGGTGGGGATTGTATCTACGCTCCACCTCAACTCTAAGTACCTTGGAAGATATTTATAGGGACGGCTGAAATACGCCCCGTACTCTCGAAGTCTTGCCTCAAGAGCAATGTTCTTAATGCTATGTTTCTCGCACCTACTAAATCTGAATGCAATGTATGACCGCAAGCCTTGCAAATAAACAT
>Ga0209093_1000109_pt1 | contig 41803 bp, 36 predicted proteins | sample SidtaG_4_FD_187450 | JGI IMG/M metagenome (GOLD analysis project Ga0209093, IMG submission 187450) | Marine algal microbial communities from Sidmouth, United Kingdom - Sidmouth_Male1 metaG (SPAdes) (version 2) | ecosystem: Host-associated > Algae > Red algae > Unclassified | place: Sidmouth...
ATAGTTAGCAATGTATGCTTTGGTCTTTTTTTCATTGAGAAGAGTCTCGATTTGTACTCTTTCTTGCAGTGATAATTTTTGATGTTTAGCACTACTCATTTTACAAATCTATTCGTTTTAGATTTGTTGCGTTAAGTTATTGAATAGAGCAAATATTGTGAAATGCATGAGTATTCTTTCAGTTTCGTAAATTATTGTACAAAAAGGTGCTTTAAGAATCATGATAAAACGGATACATATAGTCTGAAGAATGAAAGTGTCACACGATTTTTTACCTCACATAAAAGGCATTTATGTAATAATGATTACCCACAATAGATTTTATAGTTTCTTCACTCATACTTTCAACAAACATTTTTAGCCATTTTTTTAAATTTTGTAAACTATAATAAGTTATGTTTTTAAATCTCTTATTGATGTACGCCCATACTTGTTCATAGGGGTTTAGTTCAGGTATATATGGAGGTATTCTAAGAAATCTAATATTATTGGGGGATTTCCATATCTTTTGTGGACTGAAATCCAGCATTATCAATTACTACAATTTTTAACTCTTTGGGCTTATGCTCTGAGAGGTGTTATAAATAGTTATAAAAATATCTTTATTCTCATTTTTATTTTAAACATAACACTATCTGCATTCATTGGAGAGTAAGCTCCGTAGAGATATGTGTTTATAAAACTGTGTTGAAACTTCACTTTTGGAACAACTGCTTTATCTGTAATAACTGTACCTCCTCTGTTTTAAACCAAAACGAGCTTCGTCTTGAAAAAATAAGTTAACTGAATCGTGAAAATATTTATTTGACTTAATCTTAGTTCTGAGATGACATTAGGTAAGTTTTAAAAAATCAGCTTTAGCTTCTGATTTTTCATTGTATAGGATTTTCTTGGCTGTTTTATCTTAGTTCCAAAAACAGCAATCATATAATCTCTTATGGTAGAGTAAAGATAACTAATATCATAAGTTTTTTTTAACCGATAAATACTACAGCATCAACATATCTAGCAAAGCCTTCAAATCCATCATTTAGTTTCTCTGACAACCCCAAATGAACTTCTTAACTAACTTTACGTTTTTGAGCTTTTCTAGGTTTTGACCAGATTGGCACAGCCTCAATTCCTTTTTCTTTATAAACTTTTAGTCATAACTCCATACTACAAATATGGTCACCTAAATGACTCGCTAAATCAGATTGTTTTTTAAACATCTTTTCTTTGATACAAAGTAAGGATTGTAGAGGTAAGATATTATTTGAATTAGACTCTTTGCGAATTATACAACGAAGTTTTGATGACGTTTCAAATACCTCAAATTACAGATATTTTTCTATGCCTAGATATACAAAATTTTAATTCGTAAATTGTCTTAGATCTATTTACAAAAAAGGTGATCTTAAAAATTTAAGATTACCTTTTTGTTTTTACGAGTTTTTCAGATTTAGAATTTATACTAATCTTTTTAACGCAAGTAATACTCCCAAATGAATACCTTCATGGAAATTATTAAAATCAATTGCTTTGTCAATTGAATCAATATTTACATGTACACTTGTTTCATAATTATTGTAGATTTTGAAAAGACCCTGACCATAATCTGAATTTAACTTGTTGGGTAGCTCTACAAACAACTTTTTTATCAATCCCCACTCCTCTTGAGCAATAAAACCTGTTGGCTTTGTTCCTTTTCTATACTTTGCAATCATTTCTTCAGAAATTAACACTTCTAAACCTGATAATTTGTAACACAATAATTGTTGAGTCACCACTAAATGGCCTACATTCCACCCTATACTGTTATTAAACCCTTCTGGAATGGTATTTATTTGTTCTAAAGACTTTCCCTCTATTAGTTTTAACATTAACAATCTTCCCTTGATTAAAATATCAATTTGCTTTTCTATACCCATCTTTTATTTTTATATTTTTGAATTTGATAAATATAAGATACACCTAAGACTTATGAAAAAAATATATTATTTGAAAACTTGTGACACTTGCAAAAGAATAATGTCGCAACTAAACCCAGAAGGAGTTGAAATTCAAGAAATAAAAACAGTTCCCGTAACAGCCGTGCAATTGCAAGAAATGTATCAGCACACCAACTCTTACGAAGCTCTATTTAACAAAAGAGCTAAATTGTATAGGGAGCAAGGGTTAAAAGATAAAAACTTATCTGAACAGGAATACCAAGAGTTAATTTTATCAGAATACACCTTTTTAAAAAGACCTGTAGCTATTATTGAAAACGAAATTTTTGTTGGAAACAGTAAAAAAGTAGTAGAAAATTTAATTCAAAAATTATTGTAAAAAAACAGAGACAGTGTCTCTGTTTTTTTACAATAATTTATTTTTTGTTGTACAACATCGGATTTAATTCATCGTCATTATACATTTTCATTTGCTTATACACTTTCATATATTTGTTTCCCCTTTCTATATCTAACAGTAAATCATCTATAGCTGTAGATAAATCTGCACGTTGCTCTAGTAAAATGTTTAATTTTTTTTGGCAAGCTATTTTATGACTATCAGAAGCAGATTCACGAGTAGCTTCTTCGTTCATGTGGTAAATTTTTAAAGCTAGAATCGACAACCTATCAATGGCCCATGCTGGACTTTCTGAATTTATTTTAGCACTATCTTTTACACTTGCCTCTTTGTATTTCTGTAAAAAATAACTATCCACATATTCTACCATATCTGTTCTATCTTGGTTAGATGCATCAATTTTTCTTTTCAATGTCAATGCCTCAACAGGATCAATCTCTGGCAAACGGATAATATCTTCGTAATGCCATTGCACCGTATCTATCCAGCATTTTCTGTATAGCAAATGCTCTAACATACTTGTTTCATACACATTTTGAAAAGGTTGGTTTACATCATCAATAATATGGTATTTTGCAATGACTGCATCAAATATTTTGTTAAAATCTAGCGCTTTTAAACTCATCTTAATTAAATTTTCTTTCTATTAACATCAAAAGTCTCTCCTCGTAAACCTCTTGACCATCCCAGTTGTATTCTTTTTTTACCATTTTCAATAATGACAAGGCGTCCCTTTCTGAAGACATCGTGTTTAACTGAGATACTACTCTGTTAAATTCTTCTTGACTATTGTTGAATAAATTCTTAACAAAAGCAATTCTATCATTTAAATCTATTTGCAAATTTCTTTGATTCATAATCGCCTCATTAACAGACTTTTTTTGAGAAACTCGCTGGGCATTTTCAAAAAGATCTTTTGTAACATCTAAAGAAACTGTATCCTCAAACTCCTTTTCAAAAGAGGATTGTAAAATGCTTTTTTCTGTTATGTCATCTTTTATTTCCTGTAGGTTAATTAAATCCTCGTCATCTTTTGTGCCTTCAGTAACTTTATCAGCATTGTTATCGCAAGATTCTTTGATATCTTCAACAATCGTTGGTTGATCAAACGTTTCCTTTATTAATGTTTCAACTGTTTTGGTATTCTGTGGAGTTTCTCTTACATATGTAGCTATAAAATCTAACACTGAAATTTTTTCATAAACTTCGCCTGCTATTTCTTTCAGTACTCTTACATCGCCACCTTTCTTTAATTTTAAAATACGATGCGCAAGACTCATCAATTCTGCTTCTAATTTTTTCTGCATAGGTACTTTACTAAATTTAGGTTAGAGAGGTTGGTTAAAATTTGATAAATTTGCATTACTTGTCTATTGCTAAAGCAAATAAACAGACAAAAATTAACGCTGCTAAAATTACAAAATGTTTCTTGAAAATACCGTAAATCATAAAGAACAATTCGGATGGATTGAAGTTATCTGTGGATCTATGTTCTCTGGTAAAATCGAAGAGTTGACACGTAGATTAAAAAGAGGTCTAATAATTGCAAAACAAAGAATAGAAATATTTAAACCCGCAATGGACACAAGGTATAGTAATAAAGATGTTATTTCTCACAATGAAAACCAAACAAGAACTACACCAGTACCTGCTGCTACAAATGATGTAGATGTTATAGGGATAGACGAAGCTCAGTTTTTTGATGATGAAATTGTAAACGTTTGTAACGATTTAGCCAACAAAGGAATTAGAGTAATTATAGCGGGGCTAGATATGGATTTTAAAGGAAAGCCTTTTGGACCTATGCCTAACTTAATGGCTATTGCAGAATACGTTACAAAAGTACACGCTATTTGTACCAAAACAGGAAACTTAGCTCATTATAGTCATCGTAAATCCGACAATAAAAAGCAAGTAATCTTACGCGATATAGATGCATACAAACCCTTGAGTAGGTCTGCATATGGCAAAGCTCAAAAAAAATAGTATGGAAAACAACCATGTTACTAAATTAGAAATAAACCTAAAGGCGTTACTACATAATTTTTATTATCTAAAGAACAAGACGAAACCTAAAACAAAAGTTTTAGCCGTTGTTAAAGCGTTTGCTTATGGTTTGGAACCCTGCCTTATTGCATCTAAATTAGAAAAAGAGGGGGTAGATTATTTTGGAGTTGCATATGCTAACGAGGGTATTGTATTGCGTAAAAATGGAATAAAAAAACCTATTTTAGTGCTTCATGCTCAACCTCAAAACTATCATTTACTCATTAAGAACAAACTAGAGCCTAACTTATATTCTTTATACACACTAAAACAATTTTTAAACTTTGCTGAAGAAAAAAACATATACAAATACCCCATTCATTTAAAATTTAACTCGGGTTTAAACAGATTAGGATTTGATATCAATGAGGTTGATGAAATTGTAGAGTTAATTCAGAACAACAAAAGCGTTTGTGTAGCCTCTGTAATGTCTCATTTTGCAGCCAGCGAAGACAGAAACGAACAGGAGTTTACTAAAAAACAAATTTCTACATTTAACAATATTATTGTTCTACTAAGCTCAAAACTAAGCAACCCTTTTACCACACACATGAGTAATACTTCCGGAGTTATCAATTACCCTAATGCTCATTTTGATATGGTTCGTTTAGGTATTGGCTTGTACGGATTTGGTAATGATACTAAAGAAACAGCCCGACTTAAAAACGTAGTCAGTCTAACATCTATAATTTCTCAAATAAGAAACATTAAAAAAGGAGAAAGCGTAAGCTACAACAAAGCTTTTACAGCTGAACAAAATGAAAAAATAGCGATTGTACCTATTGGACACGCTGACGGATTCTCTAGACCCTTAGGTTGCGGTAAAGGATATGTAACCATTAATGGACAAAAAGCATACACCTCGGGAAACGTTTGTATGGACATGATTTTAGTAAACATAACGCATATAGACTGCAAAGAAGGTGATGAAGTTGTTATTTTTAACAACCAAAGTACTGTAGAAGAATTTGCCTCTATCTGCAACACGATTTCTTACGAAATACTTACTGCAATTTCTAATAGAATAAAAAGAACTAGCATTTGTTAATTTTTTTTATATTCGCACAAACTAAAATGATTTAAAATTATGTTAAAAGATTTCAAAGCCTTTTTAATGAAAGGTGACATTGTTGCATTAGCAACTGCAGTAATTATTGGTGGAGCATTTAAAGTTATTGTGAGCTCATTAGTAAAAGATGTAATCATGCCTGTTGTAGGTTTGTTAATGGGAGGTAAAAATGTTAATGACTTGTTTTTTGTTCTTGGAACAGGAGAGTTTGAAACTTTAAAGGCTGCTCAAGAAGCAGGTGCTGCTATAATGACATACGGTAACTTTGTACAAGCTATCATAGATTTTGTGATTATTGGGTTTGTAATTTTTATGATTGTAAAAGCTTATGAAAAAACAAAGAAAAAAGAAGAAGCTGCTCCAGAAGCTCCAAAAGGACCTTCTCAAGAAGAATTATTATCTGAAATTAGAGATTTGTTAGCAAAAAAATAAGCTAAAAAAAATCAACTATTCAAAAAGCTATTTAGGTAAAACTAAATAGCTTTTTTTTGTTTACTGATAAAAAATAGTACAAGGTTTAACCTTTCAGACTTCAAAATAAAAAAGTAACTTTGATCTTTAAATTAAAGTAGAAAAATGTACAGAAGTCATACCAACGGAGAGTTAAGAATAGATAATGCAAACCAAGAGGTTACTTTAGCCGGTTGGGTTCAAAAATCCAGAGACAAAGGGTTTATGGTCTGGGTAGATTTACGTGATAGATACGGAATTACACAGCTAATTTTTGATGAAGAAAGAACTGCACAAGAAATTCTTGACCAGGCGAAAACTTTAGGAAGAGAATTTGTTATTCAAGTAAAAGGTACCGTTATAGAGCGTGAAGCTAAAAACAAAAATATTGAGACTGGAGAGATAGAAGTTTTAGTAAAAGAATTAACTATTTTAAATCAAGCCAACCTTCCTCCGTTCACTATAGAAGATGAAACTGATGGTGGTGAAGATATCCGTATGAAATACAGATATTTAGACATTCGTAGAAATCCTGTAAAAAATAACTTAATATTTAGACATAAAGTTGCTCAAGAAGTACGCAACTACCTATCTAACCAAGATTTTATTGAAGTAGAAACACCTTATTTGATAAAATCTACACCAGAAGGTGCAAGAGATTTTGTAGTCCCTTCTCGTATGAATCAAGGTGAGTTTTACGCTTTACCACAATCTCCACAAACATTTAAACAGTTGTTGATGGTTGGAGGTATGGATAAATATTTCCAGATTGTAAAATGTTTTAGAGACGAAGACTTACGTGCAGATAGACAACCAGAATTTACACAAATTGACTGTGAATTAGCCTTTGTGGATCAAGAAGATATTTTGAATATTTTTGAAGGAATGACTCGTCACTTATTAAAAAAAGTGAACAACGTAGAAATTGGAAATTTCCCAAGGATGACTTACGATCATGCCATGAAAACCTATGGTAATGACAAACCCGATATCCGTTTTGGGATGGAATTTGGAGAATTAAACAAGGTAGCGCAAAACAAAGAATTTAAAGTGTTTAACGATGCTGAATTGGTGGTTGGAATTGCTGTTCCTAACGGAGCAACGTATACACGCAAGGAAATAGACAAGCTTATAGAATGGGTAAAACGCCCACAGGTAGGTGCTTTAGGAATGGTATATGTAAAATGCAATGCTGATGGTACTTTTAAATCCTCTGTAGATAAATTTTACAATCAAGAAGATTTAGCTGCGTGGGCAAAAGCTACCGATGCAAAGCCAGGAGATTTAATTTGCGTATTATCGGGTGCTGCTAACAAAACCAGAGCGCAACTTTCCGCTTTACGTATGGAATTAGCAGAACGAATGGACTTAAGAAAAGCCAATGAATTTGCACCTTTATGGGTTATTGATTTTCCTCTTTTAGAATGGGACGAAGAATCAGAAAGATACCATGCAATGCACCATCCATTTACAAGTCCTAAACCTGAGGATATGCCTTTACTGGACACCGATCCTGGAAAAGTAAGAGCCAATGCTTACGACTTGGTTTTGAACGGAAACGAAATTGGAGGAGGATCTATTAGAATTCATAATAAAGAAACTCAAGCCTTAATGTTTAAACACTTAGGATTTACTATAGACGAAGCAAAAGAACAATTTGGATTCTTAATGAATGCTTTTGAATATGGTGCTCCACCTCACGGAGGTTTGGCTTTTGGTTTGGATAGATTAGTTGCAATTTTAGGAGGACAAGAAACTATTCGTGATTTTATTGCTTTCCCTAAAAACAACTCAGGTAAAGATGTTATGATTAACGCTCCATCAACCGTAAATCAAGATGTTTTATCTGAACTAAACATTAACATTACAGAAAACGTACTGTAAAAACAAGCAGCACTAAAATAATTTTAAATAAAAAACACTGAGGTACAAAAACATTTAAAAAATTAAATTATGTTATCAACAACCATAGAAACTTCATTAAACGAACAAATACTTTTAGAGACCAACGCTTGTAACAAGTATTTAGCAATGGCTACTTGGGCAGATGTAAATGGTTACAATGGAGTTGCTAATTTTTTCTATAACCAATCTGATGAAGAAAGAATTCACATGTTAAAACTAGTTCGTTTTGTAAACGAAAGAGGTGGAAAAGCTATTATTCCTAAATTAGAAGCTCCTAAGTCCGAGTACAAAGATATCAACGAATTGTTTGATGTTTTTTTAAAAAGTGAGGAGTCCGTATCTGAAAACATCAACAAAATTGTTTTTCAAACGTTGAACGAAAAAAATTATACGGTAAACAATTTCTTACAGTGGTACGTTACAGAACAAGCTGAAGAGGAGGCTCTAGCAAGAACAATTATTGATAAATTAAAAATTATTGGTAATGATAAGAGTGGACTTTACTTGTTTGATAAAGACATTGAAACAATTGCTGGGGAAACAGAAACCATCTAATTCTACTTTTATAAAAAATTGTAAATTGCACTGATATATCAGTGCAATTTACATATGTACTTCAGTCTTGATAAATAGAAGAATCTTATATAACGGATTACTTTTACAACTTAAAAATCAAGAGGTTAAATAACATAAAAATAGACTATAGTTTTTGCAAAAAATGTATTGTACAAGTCTAAAGTAGTTTACTTTTATTCTACTAATTAATAGTACCTTAGCAATCCGAAAAAAACAGGTATGCCTCAAAAAAAAAAAAGTTTATTAAATCAATTTTTGATTTGGAAATACAAACATATTTCCTCTGAAAATTTCTTGTACATACTTAGTATTCTTGTTGGTTTTTTGGCGGGAATTGGAGCTGTTACACTAAAAAACTTAACGCATTATATTACTACAAAACTAGATACTGGATTTATTAAAAATATCCATATTGGTTTTTATTTTATATTTCCCATTATCGGTTTATCTTTAACCCTTTTGGTAATCAAATATGTTATTCGAAAGAAAATAGGGCACGGTATTCCCTCTACGTTGTATGCTATCTCTAAAAGAGAAGCTATTATGCATCGCTATCAAATGTGGGCTTCTGTTATTACAGCACCTTTAACGGTTGGTTTTGGAGGTTCTGTTGGATTAGAGGGGCCAACAGTTGCTACTGGTTCTGCTTTAGGATCTAACTTTGCAAGACTATTTCATTTAGACCAAAGGTCTAGAACTTTATTAGTAGGGTGTGCTGCTGCTGGGGCTATGGCCTCTATTTTTAAAGCACCTATTGCCGCTATTGTATTTGCAGTAGAAATTTTTAGTTTAGAATTAACTATAGTTTCTATGATTCCGTTGTTACTAGCATCCATATCTGCCGTACTAACTTCTTATTTGTTTTTAGGAAACGAAGTTTTATTGCATTTTGAAGTTCAAGAAAAGTTTCAGTTGGCAGATGTTATTTTTTATATTATTCTAGGTGTAGCGTGTTCTTTAATCTCAATTTACTTTACCAAAATTTATTTTTGGACACACGATTTTTTTAAAAAAATAGAAAACCCCTGGTATAAATTATTATTAGGAGGAAGTCTGATTGGTATTATTGTTTATTTTATTCCACCCCTTTTTGGAGAAGGTTTTGATACGATAAACGCTGTTTTAAAAGGAGATGCTTCCCATATTTTAAAAAACAATATTTTTAATACAGAAACAGACACCATTTGGATGGTTATAGGCCTTTTGGTAGGTCTAATTATTTTTAAAGTAATTGCCATGGCATTAACTTTTGGTGCGGGTGGTATTGGTGGTGTTTTTGCTCCAACTTTGTTTATTGGTAGTATAGCAGGATATGTTTTTGCAGTCGTGGTAAATTACACCAAAATTGCAAATCATACGGTTTCACAAAGTAATTTTGCAATGATAGGAATGGCAGGTTTAATGGCAGGTGTTCTACACGCTCCTTTAACAGCTATCTTTTTAATTGCAGAAATTACAGGAGGATATGATTTGTTTATTCCTTTGATGATTGTTTCTTCAATTTCTTTTTTAATTACAAAAAAGTTTATTCCTCATAATATATACGCGTCAGAATTAGCTAAAAAAGGACAATTAATGACTCACGATAAAGACAAGAATGTTTTAATGATGCTTGATATTGACAAGGTTGTGGAAACCGACTTTATTCCCACAACGCCAAATATGACTTTAGGAGAGTTAATTCACAAAGCCATTGTAAAATCTAAAAGAAATAACTTTCCTGTTACTAATGCTGACAATGAATTAATTGGTGTTTTACATATGGACGATATTAGACCTATTATGTTTAATACAGAATTGTACGAAAACACAGTTGTATCAGATTTAATGTATATTCCAAGAGAAGTTATAGATTACAACAATGATTCTATGGAAGATATTATGGATAAATTTAAAACCTCTTCAGCATGGAATCTTCCTATCATTAAAGATGGTAAATACCATGGGTTTATATCAAAATCAAGACTCCTAAATGCTTACAGACGTAAGTTAATAATGGCTAGTGATTCTTTTTCATAAAATAAGAAATTGCTTGGTCTGGATGATCTGTAAAAACACCATCCAGCTCTAAATCAACCGCTATTTGTAATAAATTCTCAAAGCCTTTTTCAGTTCCTAAATCATCTGCTCTAAATGTAAACGCGTGTACTTGTAAGTTTTTTTGGTGAGCTAATTTTACAATATTTTTAAAATCTTTAAGCTTTACTTTTTCACTACCTTCTATCATTTGTTTATACCAAGGCCCAACTCCATCAGCATAACCAGCAATATAATCTACTATTTCTTCTGGATTTTTTCCTACAAATACATCATCTAAATAACCAATTTCTAAGAGTTGAACTAAAAACAATTTAGAGTGATAATTTTCTCTTATTTTTTTCAGTTCAACACCATCAAAACACTGCAACATACACTTGTCTTTCTTAGAACTGTATCCATAAGATTTTAACACATCTAAAATAATTTCAGAAATATCTCTGCCCTCATCTCTATGAAATTGAGGCTCTTTTATCTCCACATAAACTCCCACATTTTTGTTCATTGATTTGTTTAATCCTTGAATAAGCTCCAACTCATCCATCAAGGTGTGTAGTTTAAAACTAGATGTATGTATTGGAAACCTATCTTTATAAATTACATTTTTAGTCTGTGTATCAAATCTTTCTGTTACATTTAAGGTGGTTAGCTCTTCCCATGTAAAATCAATCACATAATATTTTCCATCTGTTCTTTTTCGTTCTGGAAATACTTCTACTACGTTTGTTGTAGTTTCTAAATAAATGTCATGAATAATAACTGGAACATCATCTTTAGATAACACTACATCTTGTTCTATAAAATCTGGAAACATACCAAAAGCCAAAGCTTTAGCTGGTAATGTATGTTCTGGTAAATAACCCGAGGCTCCTCGGTGGGCAATAACAAGCATATCTATTTTTTTTGATGATGAATTACAGGATAACAACAAATATATAACAACCCAACAAATTCTACTGCTTTTAAATTTTAACCACGTTTAGAGAATAATCTTAAATTATTGGTTCAAATTAGCTAATTTTACGTCAGAAAACTGAAATTTTATATGAAGATTTTATTAAGAATACTACTGTTTTTTGTGCTTACTCTTTGGTGTGTTGGAGCTATTTTACATCTTACAAACAACAACAAAAGTCCTCAGTTTATAGGTTTTGGAGTCGTTGTTTTAACACTTATATTGATGCCTTTGTTTATATATCATAGATATAACGGAAAAGATTTATCTAAATATTCTCTAAAACATAACGACCCTAACGCTAGTAAAATTGAAGATTAATTTCTTTTTAAACTAAAAAAGTTTTTTAAAATACGGGTACACTCCTCTTCTTTAACCCCTGAAACAACTTTTGTTTTGGGATGTAGCAAGGTATTTAATCTAGAATATCCTCTCTGTAAATCTGATGCCCCATAAACAATTTTTCCTATTTGTGTCCAATAACTAGCCCCAGCACACATCTGGCAAGGCTCTAAGGTTACATATAAAGTACACTCATGTAAATATTTACCACCTAAACAATTAGCTGCAGCCGTAAAAGCTTGCATTTCTGCATGAGCCGTTACATCATTTAATTGCTCTGTCAAATTGTGCCCTCTCGCAATAATTTGATTATTCATCACGATAATAGCGCCTACAGGAACCTCACCTTTATCCATAGCCATATATGCCTGATCTAGAGCTTTGCTCATGTAATATTCATCATTAAAAGGATTTATCATAAATTTCACACATATTTTGAGTCCCCTAAGCTACTTTATTGATAGATAAGTTGCAAGTACAACTCTCAAAATTGTAATTTTGTATTTGTGAAAAACATTTTAAACTCCATCAATTCTACTAAAGATTTAAAAAATCTAAATATTCTTGAACTAGAACAACTCGCTCAAGAATTAAGAGATTTTATAATTAATATTGTTGCTACCAAAGAAGGCCATTTGGGAGCCAGTTTAGGTGTAATAGAACTAACCATTGCTATTCATTATGTTTTTAATACACCTAAGGACAAATTAATTTGGGACGTAGGACATCAGGCATATGGTCACAAAATTTTAACAGGAAGGCGGGACGTTTTTAATACCAATAGGCAATTGAATGGAATTTCGGGTTTTCCTAATATTTTTGAAAGCATTTATGATGCTTTTGGAACAGGACATTCTTCCACTTCCATATCCGCAGCTTTAGGAATGGCAATGGCTGCTAAAATTAAAGGAGACAACCAACAGCAACACATTGCCGTTATCGGAGATGCTTCTATTGCTTCTGGAATGGCTTTTGAGGCATTGAACCACGCAGGTGTTGCCAACACAAATTTATTAGTTATTTTAAATGATAATGCTATTGGAATCGATCCAAGTATAGGCGCACTAAAAAACTATTTAACCACCACTAAAAACGGGAAAAATACAACTAGAGATAATATTTTTGAAGCTTTAAACTTTGAATATTTTGGACCTATAGACGGACATGATTTGCCTAGATTGATTTGTAAACTTCAACGTTTAAATAAAACAAAAGGCCCTAAATTTCTTCATGTTGTAACGACCAAAGGAAAAGGATTACAAAAGGCAGAGGAGGATCAAATTACGTATCATGCCCCTGGTAAATTTGATGCACTTACGGGAGATAGACTTCCCAAAACAAAGAAGAATACTCTTCCAAAATATCAGGATGTGTTTGGATATACCATTATTGAGTTGGCTAAAAAAAATAAAAAAATTGTAGGTATTACTCCCGCGATGCCTACAGGAAGCTCTCTAAAATATATGATTGCCGAAATGCCTGATAGAGCTTTTGATGTTGGAATAGCAGAACAACATGCTGTTACACTTGCTGGAGGAATGGCAAAAGAAGGATTGATTCCTTTTTGCAATATTTATTCTACTTTTTTGCAAAGAGCCTACGATCAAATAATACACGATATAGCACTACAAAAGTTACCAGTTATTTTTTGCTTAGATAGAGCAGGATTGGTGGGACAAGATGGAGCTACACATCATGGAGTGTTTGATATTTCGTTTTTAAGATGTATTCCTAATTTAATCATTTATGCTCCAATGAATGAAGTTGACTTGAGAAACATTATGTACACTGCTCAACTAGGTTTAGAGCTACCTATAGCTATAAGGTATCCTAGAGGAACCGGAGAGACTCTAAATTGGAAACTGCCTTTTGAACAGCTAAAAATAGGAAAAGGGAAAACATTAAGACAAGGGACGCTACTAGCAATTCTTAGTTTTGGAACTATTGGAAATACTGTAGAAAAAGCTATTTGTGAATTGTCTGAAGATCAACAACAAAAAATAGGACACTACAATATGCAATTTGTAAAACCTTTTGATGTACTGCTAGCCAAAACTATTTTTTCTAAATACAAAACTATTATTACTTATGAAGATGGTAGCATCAAAGGTGGGTTTGGCTCTGAGATTGCTGAGTTTGCTGTAAAACATAATTTTTGTAATAAAATTATATTAAAGGGTATTAAAGATACTTTTGTAGAACACGGTAGTACAGATGAGTTAAAAAAAATTGTAAAACTTAATACAGAATTTATTTTAAAAACTATTTTAACTATAATATAATGATTTTTAAACATGTAGAAAAACAAAAAAAGAGCAGGTCTTTATGTTTTATTTTAACGTTATTTTTCATTTTGTTTCAGGGTCTAGAATCTAACCTATATGCATCGTCTTCTTACCGTCCTGTTCTTACAGATACAATTCCAACACCTAAAATTATTACTCTAATAAAAAAAAATATCAAAAGAGTTTTTAGAAAAAAACAAAAAGATGGAGTAGATTCAATAAGTACTACACCCAAAAAAAGCACTCTTGCCTTAAATTCTCTAAAAAAAGACACTCTTAAAACTCAAGACATAATAGAGAGAAATGACACTATTAAGCAAATTCTTAAAAACAGTGTTGCGCAAAATTACTGGACTATAACGAACAAACCGAGTATAGTGGTAACTCAAACCTCTTTTATAAATTGGACCAAAGGAGGAAATAACACCATTGCTGGAATTATCTCTTTTAATGGAGATTACGATTACAAAAGAGGACAGTTTTTTTGGACGAATAGCGCTAATATTAGATACGGATTGAGTAGAGAAGATGGGGTTAGCACAACACAAAAAACAGAAGACATCATCAACCTAAAGTCTAATTTTGGCTACAAAAACAACATAGAATCAGAGTGGTATTACTCCGGAGATTTTAGTTTTAATACACAATTTACAGATGGATATAGCTCCAATGACAATGCGCAAATAAATCCAATCTCTACCTTCTTTTCCCCAGCTCGTTTACGTTTAGGTATTGGTGCTGCATACACAAGCGAGGAAAACAATTTAAAACTAAATTTATCTCCTTTAACCAATCAGATTACATTTGTACTAAATCAAAAACTTGCTAATCAAGGAGCATATGGGGTGGATAAAGCAATTTTAGACAAGGATGAAAATATTATTCAAGAAGGAAAAAACATCAATTCTGAATTTGGTATGCTTATTCGTATTGAGTACAGTACTGCTATTATGAAAAACATTAATTTTGGACTAAAAAGTTCTTTTTATACAGACTACTTAAATAATTTTGGAAATATTGATAGTGATATTGAAATTGAAATTACTATGAAGGTAAATGAACATATTGATTCCAGAATTAGCTCACACTTATTGTATGATGATGATGCAATAATTACCGAAAAAGATGGAACCAGGCTAGGACCTAGATTGCAATTAAAACAAATTTTAGGAATTGGAATTACCTATGAATTTTAATTATTTACTATTATTTTTTTAGAGTATGTACCTTGTTCTAAAACAACTGTAACTATGTATACTCCTGAAATATAGGGCATTTTAATAAAGTATTCATCTTGATGGTTAGATCTTATTCTTTCTACCAAATCACCTTTAATGTTATAAATATTTATAGCTTTAAGTTCTTTCTTAATTTTGGTGTTTAATCTCAATTTTAAAACACCATTTGTTATAAATGTATCCTCAAAAATAATATTTTCATCTCCTATTTCTTTAATCGATATAAACATTTTTTCATTAACAAACGGAGCTGTAAACAGACCTCTCCCGTAGGTAGATGCCAATACCATGTTGTCTGAGGTTCTGATGTCAAACTTTGTTACTTTTACGTTAGACATACCGTTTTGAGATTGTAACCAATTAGGATTATTGTCATCAAAATTACCCGTTCTCCAAACCCCCATATTAGTCCCTATAATCACTTCTTTAGAATTATTAGGATTCATTTTAATTGCCTTTACGGGAATATCTGGAAAGTTTCCTTCTTTTTCTTGCCATGTTGCACCTCCGTTTTGTGTGTAATAAATATTATTTACGCCATAATTGTGTAACGTAACTAGAATTTCATTCTCATTCCTTCCAAAATCAATATCAGAAATTGATCCAATATTAATTTTGTTATCCAAATCGATGTTTGTCCATGTAGGATTGTTCGTATTAAAATTGGTTACTTTTAATATAGACGGTCCTTCTGTACCAATAAGTACTGTTGATGAATTTAAAGTATAAGGAGATACTTTTATTGCTGTTGGATTTTCATGCAACATAGAGTTGGTAAAATTTTTTCTAGTAGGACTACTTATAAGGTTTGTGTATCTAGATATTCTTGGTAAACCACCAAGAGTAGTACCGTCTGTATATAAAATATCTAAATCATCATCTAAATCTGCAGTATTTTCAAAAGAACCAGAATTTTGATCGTTTGAAATATCAATCAAATTATTTTCAGTATTTAGCGGGAGTTTATGCAGTCCGTATACATTGTTTACAAAAGAAACAATCATATATTCCCCTTCTTTATCAATAAAGCTTTCAATACCATCACCACCAAATACATCTACAAAAAAATTAATTCCAGGGCTAGCACTTGGGCTGTAAGAAGCACTACCTTGCAGTGTAACTCCAAATAAAGCTCCATTATCTTGTGATCCACCCAAGAGCAATTCATTATTTATGTCTTGACCTATAGCTCCAGAGTAAAATTGAGTGATATTATATCCAAAATTTCTTGCTTCTATAGCGTTTGTGCTGTTACTTGCAGTACTTAAATTTCCGCTATAATAAATACCTCCATCGTTTGCTATCAACCCTATATCACTATTTGTTCCGTTTAATACAACAGCATGCTGATCTGGGTGAATTGTAGAAACATTTAAACTTTCTAAACCAAAGTTATCTGTCCATTTAGAAATTTGATTCCATGTAGCTCCTGCATTGTTAGATCTAAATAGATTAATTCCTCCTGCATACAAAATGTCATCATTATTAGGGTCTACTTGTAGCGTTAAATTGTAAAAACCTTGACTTCTTGCAAAATCGTTAGGAGGGACATCTGCACCAACATCATTAGGTTTTGCCAGACTGCTAAAGTTAACTCCATCAATAGTTTTTACCAAAGTTACACCTTCACTATCGTTTATAGAGGCAAGTGCAAAAACCGTATTTTTATTTTGTTTAGAAACACTAAGCTCTACTCTTTCTCCATTGGTAAAAGAATATTTTTGAGTAAAGTTCACTCCATCTGTAGTTCTAAATAGTTTTCCGCCACCATTTCCATATAAATTTGGTTTGGTAGCAATCCATAAAGAATTGTCTATAGCAATCTCAACATCACTAAATACATAGGGTTTTCCTTGTGGTGTTAAAAAAGAAATCTTTTTAAAGGCATCCTCCTTTTCAGTCCACCAGCCAGAACTTTCTTGCCCTACAGGATCTATGTCAAATTGGCCATCTACAGAAAAGAACAATTCTGTAGTTCCATCTTTATTCCAGGCTACAATTTGGTTAATAAAATAAGGTCTAACAGTTGTATCTAAATCTAAATTTACACTTAAATAAGGAAACCAAGTAGCACCTCCGTTAGTTGTTTTCCAAATTCCATTTCCAACACCATCGTCTTGTGTATAAGATTCTCCTGTTCCTACGTACCAAATATTAGAATCGTTGGGGTCTATGGTATAACAAGAAATTGATAAATTTTCGTCTATTCCTACCTGGTACCACATGGAATTAACATCTGTAATATTGTTATTTACCCATAAACCTCCAGAAACCCCTCCTGCAAACACTCTTTTTTTAGTTGCATCATTGGGGTCATAAAAAACAACTCTTGTTCTACCTCCAATATTGTTAGGCCCTCTTTCTTCCCATCTATTTTGAGTGTTTTGCCCTGGTGCCAAAGAAAGGAAGGGCGATCTCTTTTTGAATCTTTTGTATTTTAATAAATTTTCTGGATTTGTTTTCCCTGTTTTGGGATTCATCTCTAACAAATACTGTTCGTCAAAATATTTATTAGGAGGAATTCCTAGTTTTTTTCTTTCAGTTTTTTTCAATTTTAGCCTTTCTTGATAAGGGTGATTTTTTACCAGTTCTTTGTAATCTTCTTTGGTTATACACGAAGTATCATATATATACAATCCAAAGCCTAAAAGAAATATGATAGTTGCGCATACAAACTTATTTTTTGTTTTCAAAAACAGCAATATTTTATTTGTTTGCAATAATTATTTTTTTGGTATAAGTCCCTTGATCACTAGACAAAGTCATGATATAAACTCCCGATACAAAAGAAACTTTTAGGGTTTGTTCTGCTGCACTATTAGGGTCTATTTTCTGTTTTCCTACCACCGCTCCTGTCATTTTAAAGAAAGTTACATCTAACAGTGAACTTATTTTATCTGAAAAGTTAAATGTAATTTCTCCGTTTGTGGAGGATACTGTTTTTATATCAATCTCTTCCTGTAAATTTAATATATTTTTTTTGGTAAAACTACTGGTAAATAAGCCCCTTCCATAAGTTGATGCCAATACGGTATTGTCAGAGGTTCTCATATCAAATTTGGTGACTTTTACGCTAGACATTCCGTTTTGTGACTGTTTCCAGCTAGGATTGTCTGACAAGAAATTTTCGGTTCTCCATACTCCTGCATTAGTTCCTATAATTACTTCATTCTCTACCAAAGGATTCATTTTGATGGCTTTTACAGGAATGTCAGGAAAATTTCCATCTTTTTCAGTCCATGTAATTCCTCCATCTTTTGTATAGTAAATATTGTTTACTCCATAATTGTGTAACGTTACTAAAATTTCATTCTCATTTCTTCCAAAATCTATATTAGAAATAGCTCCCGTATTAATTCTATCGTTTAAATCTATAGAAGACCAAATGGGGTTGTTCGTATTCATGTTGGTAACTTTTAAAAGCGATGCTTCTTGAGTACCAATAAATACGGTTGATGATTTTTTTGTAAAAGGAGATACTTTGATAGCAGTAGGGTTTCCGTTTAACAATCTATTATTAAAATTACGTCGTGAGGGAAAGCTTAGTAAATTGGAAAACCTAGAAATTCTAGGAACACCTCTAAAACTACCATCCGTGTATAGTATATCTAAATTATGATCTAAATCTGCAACATTTGTAAAGGAACCTGAGTTTTGATCCAATGAAATTGAAACGGGCTTATTTGTATTATCTATCGGTAATTTTCGCAATTCGTATTCATTATATAAATAAGAGTAAATAATATACTTCCCTTGTTTATCTATAAAAGTTTCAATACCATCACCACTAAACAAGTCTACAAAAAAATTTACTCCAGAATTTACACCTACAATAAATTTTGAATCTTTTTGAGGAATTACACCTAACAAAGAACCGTTGTCTTGGGCTCCTCCTAAAAGCATTTCTTTATTTTTATTTTGTCCTATCGCTCCTGAATAAAACTGAGTAATGTTATATCCCAAATTTCGTTCTTGAATTGCGTTTGTGTTTTCTTTTACATTTTTTAAATCTTCACAAAAATAAACCCCACCGTCATTAGCAAAAATAGCTATATTGCTATTTAAAGGATTAAAAGTAATAGCATGTTGATCGGCATGAACTAAAGAAACCTCTAAAAATTCCAACCCAAAATTATTAGACCATTTAGATATTTGATTCCAGCTTGTTCCACTATCTATTGATTGAAACAGGTTTATTCCGCCTGCATAGACAATAGCATCATTTTCTGGATCTATTTCTATGGTTAAGTTATAAAATCCCTGATCTCTTGTGAAAACTAAACTAGGTACATCTGAGCCTACATCGTTAGGTTTAGATATTTCTGTAAAATTATTTCCGTCAATCGTTTTTACTAATTCTACTTGAGTATCATTATTTGTGGAAGACAATGCGTATACAATGTCTTTGTTTTTTTTTGAGGTTGATAATTCTACGCGATCTCCATTGTCAAAAGAATATTTTTCTGTAAAATTATAACCATCAGTGCTTCTAAATATTTTACCTCCTCCATCACCAAATAAATTATCTTTTGTTGCTACCCAAATAGAGTTGTCTTTTGCAATTTCAACATCACTAAAAACATAAGGTGTTTTATTAGGGGTTAAAAATTCAATATTTTTTAATTCACCATCTTCTAAAATCCACCAACCCGATTTTTGAAAACCTACAGGATCTTGATCAAATTGTCCATCAATAGAGAGAAATACCTTTGTAATTCCATCTAAATCCCAAGCAACTATTTGATTGATAAAATAGGGCCTAAATACCTCTGGTTCGCCAAAGTTTATAGCAATAATATTCTTCCAAGTTGCTCCCCCGTTTGTGGTTTTCCATACTCCATTTCCTACACCATCTTCTTGAGTATAAGTCTCACCTGTACCAATGTACCAGGTGTTTGAATCGTTGGGGTCTATAGCAAAGCAAGAAACCGCTAAATTTTCATCTACACCTACTTGGTACCACATAGAATTTGCATCAGAAACATCATTATTAACCCATAGTCCACCTGAGACTCCTCCCGCAAAAACTCTTTTACCAGAGGTGTCATTAGGATCATAAAAAATAACTCTTGTTCTTCCTCCAATATTATTAGGACCTCGTTCTACCCAAGTCAATTCTCTGTTTTGGCCAGGTACTCCGGTAACTTTTTCTAGTAGGTTTTTATTATTTCTTATTTTTAATAAGTTTTCAGGTCTTGTTTTTCCTGTTTTAGGATCCATTTCCAACAAATACTGTGCATCAAAATATTTATTAGGAGGAATCCCCATTTTTTTTCGTTGCTTTTTAGAAAACTTTAATCGTTGTTGTATAGGGTGGTTTTTTACCAACTCTTTGTACTTCTTTTTTGATATATAATTCCAATCATAAATCCCTATAGACACAGCAAAAACAATCATTATTGAGAATGTATAATAAAGTATTCTTCTTTTCATAAAGCATTTTATTCTATTTCTAATGGATAACTATACAATAACCCCACTTATTTTTTTGTGCATTAAAATAGCAAAACTGTCTGACATTCCAGCTACATAAGAGCAAACACTCATGATTCTATCGTACGTACTTCCAGAAGTGTTTTTAAACTCTTGAGGCAATAGCATTAAAATCAATTGGTCGTAATTAGAAGTTTTTCCTGTTTCTGAGTTGTTTACAGCCGTGATAAAAACATGTAGCAAATCTGCTATTACTTTGTAACCTGCCACCTCTTTTTCTATCACACTTCTACTATTGTAAATTTTATCGACACTTAATTTTATAATATCCTTAACTTGGGCTTGATACTTGCAATTATCTAATAAAGATTTTTTAAAAGTACCGTTTAAAATTGCTTCTTCATTCTCTATAAAAATAGTGACAGCCTCGTTAATTAGTGAACTTATTGCCAGGGCTCTTAAATAACTAATTCTATCTTTTTTAAATTCTAGGGAATTGTACTTTTTTCGATCTATTTTATCGTGAACCAATTTTATTAAATATTCTAAAGCAAACTCTTCGTCAACCAAACCTAAATTAATACCGTCTTCAAAATCTATAATGGTATAGCAAATATCATCTGCAGCTTCTACCAAATAAGCTAAAGGGTGTCTGTAATAAGCAACATCTTCACCATCTCGCATTTTTTTTAATCCTAAAGTTTCAACAACATCAATGAACTTGTTTTTCTCAGATTGAAAAAAACCGAATTTTTTATCTACAACATGACTTGTTTGCTTTTTAGGCAAAGACTCTTTTGGGTATTTCATAAACGCCCCTAAAGTAGCATAAGACAGTCGTAAACCGTCCTTTACACCACCTCCATCTTGCGTTAAAATTTTAAATCCGTTGGCATTTCCTTCAAAATCTATCAAATCTTGCCATTCTTTAGCACTTAACTCTTCTTTATATTTTTGACCTCTTCCAGAATTGAAATATTCTCCTATCGATTTTTCTCCACTATGTCCAAAAGGCGGATTTCCAATATCGTGAGACAATGCTGCTGCTGCTACAATAGCACCAAAATCGTTAAAAGTATGTCCAAACTCTTTTAAATAAGGATATTTTTCTATTATTTTTTTTCCAACAATTCTACCTAAAGAGCGTCCTACTACAGACACTTCCATACTATGTGTCAATCTGGTATGTACAAAATCGGTATCTGATAGTGGTATTACTTGTGTTTTATCTTGTAGACTTCTAAAAGCAGATGAAAATACTATTCTATCAAAATCTACGTCAAAGCCTAAACGCGTTTCATCTTGCTCTTTTCTAAATCTACCATTTGTATCTCCTGCTCTTCTTAGCGATAATAATTGTTCCCAATGCATAGTTAAAATTTATATGAAAGTCCGGCTACTGCCTGAAATCCTTGAACTTGATAATTTGTAAACGATTCATAATTACTGTTTAAAAGATTGTACGCATTTAAATGAGCATTTAAATGTTTATTAATGATGTAACCCACTTTTATATTTAAATCGTAAATTTCTTTTACTTTTATAATTTTACTATTTACTAGATCTTCTCTTCCGTTTACCCTATTAAATCCTGCTTGGGCAAACCAAGTATCCATTTTATAATTGGCAAAAGTTTCCAAACTAAATCTGGGTAAATTCCATGCTTTTTTTTGAGTCTCTAATGTATAACTATTAAAAACAGCTGTAGCCCCAAGAGATAGATGTTCTAACAACTTTATGTTGATATCTCCTTCTACCTTAAACACCTTTACATCGTCATAAACAACACTAAATGTATTTCCTAACTGATATCCTTCTGTTAACAGAATAGTTTGCATGTTGTTTACAAACAATGCTTGGTTGTTTATAACTTTATAACCTGTTTCTGTTTTATACGTTACATTTCTACCTAAATTCCCATTAAGTCCTAAAAATAAATCAAAAAGTGTATTACTTGCTTGAATGTTTAGGGTTGGGGATACAAACGGATTATCCTTGGCAAAACTTGCATACGAATTTTGAGTAAACTCGCTTTTTATTCCTAAATCTAAACGCATTATGTTTTTTACCAAAGGAAAACTTCCTATAATTTTAGGCAAACATAAAAAATTAGTTTTTGAGGCTTCTGAATCTAAATTTAATAACAAACCAATAGACATATCTAATTTAAACTTTTCTGTAAGATAGCTGTACGATGGATGTATTCCCAAGTTAAAAAAACTGTAATTCACATTGTCTACTGTGGTATAATTCTGTTTGAATGCTCCATTTAAATACTGTAAATCTACTATTGTTTTTATCTTATCAATAAACAACTTATCTAAAACAGCACCTACTTTAATATTCGTTTCGGTAGTTTTGTAACTGTCTTTAAAAAGCTGAATAGAGGAGTTGATAGTAGAAACCAAACCCTTTTGGTATTGAACATCTCCACCTAGGCTAAAAGTATTATAAACTTGCTGTACATCTTTATTTTGATAACTATTAACATTTGTAAGCAATGGAGACAATCCGTACCAATGAATTTGATTTCTATCATATCCTATTTCTGTATTCCACGATTTCCTTTTAGATTGCTTACCTAAAAACAATGCTAAATTGGTATGCCACCTTGCATTAGGCACTCTTTTGTCATCAATTCCATTTTGATAGTTTTCATTGTTAAGGTCTACACCAAATTGATAGTCTTTAATCCATTTGGGTCTTAAAAACACGTCTAGCTCACTATTCCCATACAATCCTGCTGCTCCGTAAATATAATTCTCGTAATTATTAGATATAGGTGGATCTATATTTACATAGTTTGCCATTTGAGTTATAGGAACAAAATCAGATGCTACTTTTTTAGATTTGATTTGATAATTAATTTTCTCTTTTGCAAAACTATCTTGACTTACTGGATTGATTTTTAATTTAACAACATTAGACAAGGTAGGGTTGAAAGAAAACTCTACTACCACATCTTCTTTTTCTATTTCCTTTGTTTGTTCTTGAGCATATATTTGTGTTACACCACAAAAAAGAGCCACAATTGTCCATTTATTTTTTAGATTACAACTCATCATCCACATCTTTTAACAATTCTTTTTCCTTGTTTTTCTCAATTTTATCAGAAGCATAGACCTCTAGCAATTCTTCTGCCTTTTTCATAACAGTTGGAAAATCTTCTGCATTTTCAATAATATTATTTAAAATAAAATCAGCTTGAAAATCATCTTCTAATTCATGGAAATTTTGTGCCATCAGTAACAAACCTTTAATTCCCCAATATTTATAAGTTTGGTATTTACTCGCTAAAATCTGAATTTGAGCATTGGATTCTTTATAATTCTTATCATAATGCAACCACAAAGCTTTGTAATAATTGGCCTCTGCCAGCACCTCGCCTTTACCAATGGTTTCTAACTTTGTGTAATATTTTTTAGCTCTATCTAATTTATTCATAAAAATGGCACTTCTCGCACCAAACACATAGGCATCTGTAATAGCCTGCTCTGTACTATTTTTAGTATCTAAAACCTTATAAGTATATAAAAGTGCTTGCTGGTAATTTTCTTTTACAAAATAATATTTCATCAAATTACTTTGAGCGTAACTAATATTTTTTAAATTTTTAGAATCCGTCTCTAATCTCAATAACAAAGGACTTGCCAAATCCCAATTTTCGTTTTCTAAATAAATTTGAGACAATCTGTTTACAGCCACCTCGGTATATTCGTTGTTACTACTTTCAATAACATTTATATAAAAAGGAATAGCTTTTACTTTCTCGCTTAAATTGTAATATGCCTGAGCTATATAAAAATTTACTGTTAACGAGTAAATTCCATTTGGAAAATTACTGATGTATTTTTTCCCGCTTGTAACAACTTTTTTTAAGCTGTTTGATAAGTATCTAGACTCAACTGCCTCAAACATTGTTTTATCAATATCTGCGTCTGAAATATTAATAAATTCTAACGTTTTTACCCAACTTGCATATACATCTACCTCGTCTATTTCTTTGTACACTTGTTCTGCAATTTTAACAGCCTGCACAGCTTCTCCGGTTGCTGGATAATTTTTAACAACCTCTTTTAAGGTAAAAATGGCTTTTTGATTTTCTCCTGAATTAAAGAAAACCAATCCTTTTTTTAATTGTGTTTTTGCTAAAAGAGGGCTTTTAGGAAATCTATTAATTAAATTATCATAAGCCAAAATTGCTTGATCTTTTTTATTTTGATTGACGTACAAATTTCCTAATTGATAATACGAATTGTCTAAATACGGAGAGTTCATAAAATCTTTTTGCAACCCCTCTAGCACCTGCTTCTTTTGTTCATTCTGCCCTAAAAATCCGTAAGCCAATGCTTTTTGATAGGTTGCATAATCTACTTGATTAATTTTATTTAAAATTACTTGATTGTAATTTACCAAAGCTTTTGTATAATTTTTAGTAACATAATAACAATCTCCTATTCTTAAAATAGCATCGTTTTTCATTTGAGCATTTGTACTTTCTAAAACATACTTTTTAAAATAAGTTACTGCCTCGGCATACTTTTTTTGCTGAAACAAACTATAAGCCAATCCGTATACACCATCAAGATATTCTTTTAAAACATTGCTTTTATTGTTGTTTACAAACGATTTGTAACTGTACGTTGCTGCCTCTAACTGATTGATTTCTGCTAAGGTTTGTGCTTTCCAAAACAAAGCTTTAATTTTTAATTCTTTATCAAAAAATAGATTAAAAGCTTCTGTAAAATACACCAAAGCATTTGTAAACTTTTGTTCGTTATAGAGTTCAAACCCTTTTTCTAACAAAACTGCCTGGTATTTTTTATCCTTTAAAATGTTTTGACTTCTATAATAATCAATAGCTCCTTGGTAATCTTTGTATTGTAAATACGCATTAATAATCAATCCTTTTATTTCTTCTGTTTCTATTGCATTTGGATAAGCATCTACAAAATCTTGTAGTACTTTAGAGCTACTTTGGTATAGATTTCCAATTTCGTAGCTTAATTTTGCATAATTTAAAAAAGCATCTTTTTGAATAGCAATATCAAAATCCATTTCTGATGCGTTTTTAAATGCATTTAAAGCTTCTGTTTTTTGATTTAGCTTTAAATAACAATCTCCCAAATGATAATGTGCATTTTGAGCTACTTCATTTTTTTCGTATGTAATTTTATTAAATTTTTGAAGTGCCTCTTTATAACGTTCCAAACAATAAAGTGCATATCCAACAAAATAATAATCCACCTCAGTATAATTATTGCTTCTCCCTTTATATTGCGACAAAAACTCCAAAGCTTTTTTATAGTTTTCTATATAAAAATAGCTTTCTCCTATTATTTTAGCCATTTCTGATTTTTCAGAACCTAACGCTCTTTTAAAGTTAGACTCGCCTAACTCAACCGCCTTTGTATATTTTTTTTGCTGAAATAAAATAATCAATTTCTGATATGCTATTTCATTTTGATATTTGGCTACCGTCTTAATTTTTTCTAAATGCTCCAAAGCTGTATCATAATCTTTAGTTTGCATCGCAATATTTGCCAAATAATAATTTGCCTCATTTTTATACCCTCCATCATTTGAAATAAGTAATAAATATTCTTTTGCTTTGGTAAATTTTTTTGTTCTATAATTTGCAAAAGCCATTTTATAATTATAGTTAACTTCTTCTTTTGCAGTAAGAAATTTCACATCTATTTGATGGAACCACTTAAAAGCTGTTTTGGTTTTTCTTTTTTTAAAATAATAATTTGCCATACCTAATACCAATTCTCTCTTATAAACGCTAAACGGATGTTTTTCTAAGTAATCCTCTACGTTTTCTCCAGCTTCTGCCTGATTTGCTTCTATACCGCACAACAAACTATAGACCTCTATACTCCTGAAGTTTTTTTCAGAAACTATCTTATCAAAATAATTTTGAGCTAGTTGGTAATTTTGAGCATCAAAGGCTAGTACTCCTTTGGCATACCTATTAACCGATTCTTGGCTTTGATAACTATTTTGAGCTCTTACAGACAAACAACAAATTAAAAGCAAGGCATATATCCAACCTATCTGTTTTTTCATAAATTAACTTAATTATTTAAAAAATTAAAAATAAATAATATACTTCTGAATTAACGGAAACTAAACATTTTTATTTGATTTAACTTATCTTTAATTATGACTTCGTTTATTTTAAGTTTCATCAATTTTTAAATATGTTTGTAAAAACAACTATCACAATGTCTCAACCTATATTGTATTTGAGAAAAGCTAATATTTTTCAAGACGATACTTTGATTTTAAAAAATGTTGATTTTGAAATTCAGCCTGGTGAATTTTTTTATTTAATTGGAAAAACAGGAAGTGGAAAAAGTAGTTTGTTAAAAGTTCTTTATGGTGAATTACCATTAATAGATGGTGTTGGAGAAGTTGTGGATTTTGATATACCTACCTTAAAAGAAAAACAAATTCCGTTTTTACGTAGAAAGATAGGAATTGTATTTCAGGACTTTAAACTTTTAAACGACAGAAGTATCAACGAAAATCTTTTGTTTGTTTTAAAAGCTACTGGCTGGAAAGACAAAGCGGAAATGAATACAAAAATTGAGGAAGTTCTCAATAAAGTAGGTCTAAGCGACAAAAGCTTAAAAATGCCTTATCAGCTTTCTGGTGGAGAGCAACAACGTATTGCTATTGCTAGAGCTCTACTAAACGACCCTGAACTGATTATTGCAGATGAGCCTACAGGAAATTTAGATCCAAAAACCTCTATGGAGGTGATGGAATTATTGAATGAAATTCATTTAAGCGGAAAAACAGTTTTGATGGCTACGCACGATTATTCTTTAATTTTAAAATATCCACAACGTACATTTAAAGTTGAAAATGGAGAGGTTTTTGAGGTTGCTCATCAGCAACAGAGAAACTAATTTATTTTATTTTTATAGTAGCACGTCAATCCTAACTTATAAAAATCAAAAAAAAACAATCTGCAAGTATACCCTTTCTTTAACAAAGAAAATACCGGTTTTCTCAAAATTTTAAAAAACAACAAGATCCACTTATTTAAATTATATTTTTCTATTGTAGATGTAAACTTCAACAGTTTAACACTATTAGAAAATTCTTTTTTTAATTCCACAGTATTATATACAACTATTAGATTTTGTATTGCAATTTCCGTTTTGTTGAGAAAATTTACATTGCTCTCGACATCGGCATGTAGTACTGGATTTTGAATGTGTAGAATTTTTTTCCCAGCTAACCTTAGCTGAAATCCTAACAACGTATCTTCATGCCCATATTTTGTTAAATTTTCATCGAATGGATTGAGTAGCAACATTTTTTTTTTGATTATAAAATTACTCGTCATAAAAGAAGCATAAGGATTTTCATTTCTCAAAGCTACCGCCCTGCACTCTCGCTGACTTCCAAATTTCCATCTCAAAACATTTTCTTTCAGAGGCTTTACTTTAGAGTACTCAAGCCCACCGCACACAACATCACAAGGATTATGCTTTAATGCTTTTATATAATTTACTAAAAAATTTTCTTTAATAACCTCAACATCGCAATCTAAAAAAAGCAAATTATCATATTTAGAATAGTCCAAAAACATATTCCTAATTCTAGACCGTCCAACATTTTTGTTTAACTTTATATAAACATGCCTTTTTAAACAACTATTATTTTGATTTCTAACTTTATCTAAAGACCTATCATCTATCACAATTAGTTCAACTTCAGAATCAGATTGATTTATCTGAATTTCTAACTCCAAAACTAAAGAAGTAATATTAACATTATATACTGGAATACAGATTGAGATCATCTACTATTAATTTTGTTTCATTAATTGTAACATTTTTTGGTAAACTATTCGCCAACCATCCCACTCTTTTATCTCGGATAAAGAAGAGTTGTGCCATAGTGAAACAAACACCCCGTTTACCTCTCGCACCTCATTTACCAAATACTTTATTTCTTCTAAACTTTGCTCTGGAGTTAACTTTAAATATTGATTTAAGGTTCCATCCATCACATGAAAAGGAACAATCCACAAAGGTCTTTGTACTTCAGTTTTTAAATTATAAAACGGGTATGCGTTGCAAACTCCAGCTCTAAAGCCCAGCTCATCTGCATAACCCATAGTATAATCTGTACTTATATTTTGTTGAATTAACTGCTCATAGGTAAATGGCATTTTTAATTTTAAAAAATGCTGTCTACTTATGGTTGCTTTCTGATTACTGATTTTTTCTAAACGCTGAATTTCTTTATTTAACTGTTTTGGTTGCTGATTTGATTGATAAGAAGGATGAATTCCTATTTGATGAGTTTTAGAAATACGCTGAATAAGCTCTTTTAAAACTTTCTTTTTAGGATTCACATTAAAATCATATTTAGAAACATCTCCCAGTAAAAAGAAATATATAGTTTTTACGTTTTTAGAACAAAGCTCTATAAACTTATACGTATCATAAATATCTTGTTTGGTTTTTAAAAACTCCAAACGCAATTTTACCTCTTTCTTTTTATTTTTTATAACATCTCTTAAAAAACCTCCATAAAATTTCCAAAAGGAATTTCCTCTGTAAAGAAAAGCGATATCAATATCTAAAGTATTTAGGTATGCTGTTTTCTTTTTAGGAAATTCAAAACCTGGAAATACCTCCTCTATTTTGTCCTTTAAAATATTTGCCCATATATTAACTACTGGCTTTTTTAAAAAGCCTTGTTGAAAAGCAAAGCTTTCTTTTGCTGTAAATCGGTCGTGTATATCCGGAGTAAAAGATAAATATTCCTCGTACCTGGTTAACATCCAAAAACTAGAAGCAAACATATCGTGTTGATCTTTTTCTGTTTCAAAGAAAAAAGGAACTTTATTTACCCAACCTACCTTAATGTTTTGTTGTTTTATTCCTTTCTCAAAAAGTAATTTTGATGGAATTACCTGAACACAATTCGCTACTTTTTGATTAGAATAATTCAACTTTGCCAAATCTGAACTTACAAACTCATCAAATTGAGTTGTTATTTTAAAATCAACACCTAGTATGTATTTAAATACAACATTTACTATGTAAGTCAATCGATGAGTTATAACATCCGAATAAATTAAAATCATAGAAATTTTTTATAAACTTGTTGAATTACGTCTGACTCTTTTTCCCAATTTAACTTAAGTTTTGCTAACCTAAGCTTCTCTTTATAGGTAGACTTGGCTTGAATAATTTGTTCTAATTGCCCTGCTATATGTTTACAATCCCTAACTCTAACAACCTTTCCTATTTGATAAGTTGAAACTAAATTTTTCATCTCTGGTAAATCCGAAACTAAACAGGGAATCTCTGCGTTTACGTAATCAAATATTTTATTGGGGAGTGCGTATTTATAGCTCATACCTAAATTTTCTTCAAAAGACAAACCTACATCAAATAAAGGTGTAATTACTTTTAAGTACTCTGGTTTAACAGTTCCATATAACATCACTTTATCAGAAAGATTCTCTTTCTTAATTTTTTCTTTAACAGATTCAAAAATATCTCCATTGCCTATGATACATAATACTGTGTTTTTCATACTAGATAGAACATCTATCATAAGTTCTAAACCTCTACCTAAATTTACAGCTCCCTGATAAATTAATGCTTGCTTTCCTTTTACAAACTCTACAATATCTTCTGGTGGATACTTATTGTGAACTATATTTGTTGTGGGTATATTTCTCAACACTTTAACATTTACATGATATTTTTGCTGATAATAACGTGCAATAGAATCGCACACCGTAAATACATCTTTTAGCTTAGGGAAAATATAAGACTCTATGGTCAACCAAATTTTTTGAATTTTAGGTCGATGAATTAACTCTGGAACCTCTGTAAAAAGCTCGTGACTATCGTACACGATAGGAGTATTTGTAAATTTGAAAACTAAAAAATTGGGCAATAATGTATCTAAATCATTTGACAGTAAAACTTGTTTTTTAGTAAAAAGAAGCACAAAAAAAAGTCGCAGATTGTATTCGGCATAAAACAAAGCTCCCTTGTTAAATAATAGTTTTATTCTGGTTGTTTTGTAACTTCTTTCAATAGGTAAGCTATTTTTTAACCTTCTACCTATTAAATGAATACCGAAACCCATATTTGCTAGAGTTGTACACACTTTATGCACACGTTGGTCTGTGACCAAGTCGTTTGTTACAGAAACAACAATTGTCTTCAATAGCTTTTTTTTAAGGTTTATTATTCTATTCTTTATCTTTTAAAATCTCAATTCCTTTTTGCATGATTAAAGAATTAGGAAAAGTAATCAACTCTCCTTTATCTGTTTTCATAAAAAAATAAAAACCTGTAATATCCTTAACCTCTCCTACCAATTCAAAATCTTTATCTAAAATTCTAATCCTGCTCCCTATTCGTACAGGATGATTGAAGAATAAAATAGCACTTGCTGTTAAGTTAGACAATAAAGACCATTGTGCAAAAAAACCTACTCCCAAAACAGCCAATACAGAAGATATAAAAACCGACAATCTATTAAAATCCACTCCCCAAATAACAGCTAATAGAGCTCCAAAAACTATATAGACAATGAAGTAAGTTAAAATAAAAATAATCTTTCTTCTATTTGCGTCAATTGCTTTTACGAAGCTAAACTTTTTTATTGCATTTTTTATAGACATTATAAGTATCATCATGACAATTATAACAACAATAGTTAACAACAACTCGTATTTAAAATTATTTAAATTCACCATATTTTCTTTTAATTACAGATCCTTTACAGAACTCTATATAATTTTTCAAAAAGCAATGTTTTTAGTCTTGTATAACTCATTACTTCTTGCAAAGCCTCTACCCTTTTTTCTTCTTCAGACACTTCTTGCATTAATTCTTTTACCTTCAACTCAATAAGCACCCTTCTTAAATTTAAAATAGCATCTTGTACTAATTTTTGCAGTACATCGGTTTTTTTAGTTACTTCTATTTCTTTAGACTCCCAATCGCTTAATATGTAACGTTCATCATCCATCAAAATATCGGTCACTTCAGATGCCATCTCTACATCTTGGTGACTTGTTAACCAATCCAAGGCTAGTTTTTCATCTTGATTTAGTTGATGACTCACTTCTTTGTATATTTTTTTAAATAAGGGATTGGTAAATTCAATTTCGTCATCTTGTAACTGCAAATACAACTCATGTGCTACAGAGTTTGTGTACTCTTCTTTTACCATAACTACTTTGCCTTTTTTATCATGATCTTCTACCCAGTCTACAAAATTCACCTGATGATTTCCGTACAAAAGTAATATTTTAATAATCTCTTTCTCATAAATATCTAGCGTATTTATCTTGCTAGGTGTTCTTAATAACGGGCTAGATAGCGTATTACCCCCAGAGACTCCGCTCGTTTGACTTTTCATCATTTCTGCAAAAACGACATCGTTAGGAGTCTCGCTGTTCTTGTTCTTAGAAATAACATTGAGATTAGAATTACTAGGTTTTTTTCTAACATCTCTAGCTTGTTTGTCTAGTATTTGAGCTAGTTCATTAAATAAAACGGTTTCCGAAATATCCATCAATCTTGCACATTCTTGAATATACACTTCTTGTTTAATACTATCTGGAATTTTAGAAATACTAACAACAATTTCTCTAATTAATCCAGCTTTTTTTATAGGATCGTTTTGAGCTTCTTCCAATAAAAGAGAAACTTTAAAACCAATAAAATCTTGTTGATTTTGCTCTAAATGTTTTTTTAACTCTTGGTTTGTTTTTTTCTTAGCAAAAGAATCGGGGTCTTCTCCATTTGGAAAAGTAATCACTTTCACATTCATCCCTTGCTCTAAAATTAGATCAATTCCTCTTACTGAAGCTCTAAGTCCTGCCGCATCTCCATCAAATAACACCGTGATATTAGGTGTTAATCTTTTTACCAATCTAATTTGATCAGGTGTTAGAGCTGTACCAGATGAGGCTACCACATTGGTAATCCCTTTTTGATACAGTGAAATTACATCCGTATATCCTTCAACTAAATAACAATTATCTTCTTTAGATATTGTCTTTTTAGATTGATAAATTCCATATAACACCTTACTTTTGTGGTAAATATCACTCTCTGGTGAATTTAAGTATTTGGCCGCTTTTTTATCATTGGTTAAAATTCTACCTCCAAACCCTAAAACACGTCCACTCATACTATGAATAGGAAACATTACACGCCCTTTAAACCTGTCAAATTGTTTTCCATCCTCTTTTACAATGGTAACTCCTGTGCTTTTTAAATACTGTAAATCGTAACCATTTTTTAAAGCTGTGTCTGTAAAAGCAGTCCATTCATCTAAACAGTATCCTAGTTGAAATAATTCTATCATTTCACTAGAAAAACCACGTTCTTTAAAATAACTCAACCCTATGGCTTTCCCTTTTTGAGTATCTAGCATTACTTTATGAAAGTATTCTTGAGCGTATTTAGAAACCAAATACATACTTTCCCTTTCATCCGCAGCTTCTTTTTGCTCATTACTCTGCTCTATTTCATCAATAACAATATTGTACTTATCTGCCAAGTAACGAATTGCTTCTGGATACGAATAATGTTCGTGTTCCATCAAAAAAGAAACTGCATTGCCTCCCTTTCCAGTACTAAAATCTTTCCAAATTCCCTTTACAGGAGACACCATAAAAGACGGTGTTTTTTCGTCCACAAAAGGACTTAGCCCTTTGTAACTACTTCCAGATTTTTTTAAAGTAATAAATTCACCTATTACCTCCTCAACACGGGCGGTTTCAAAAACTTTATCAATAGTTTCTCTAGATATCATTTAGATGATTTTTAAACAAATATAAGTATTGTTTTATTTCTTATATCTAACTAACTATTTAATTGATTTTGAACTTTAAAAATTGATCCTCATTCTATATATTTGTTACTTTAGAAAAACATGAAGAAACTACTAACAATCACTGCTTTATTATTACTCCATTACTCTTATAGTCAAGAAAACACTCCCAAAAAACATGAAGTAAAAATTAACATCATTAGTATACTTGCTGCAAACGCTATTGACCTAACGTACGAACATATTTTATCACAAGAATCATCTGTTGGGCTTTCTGTGTATTCATATATAGGTAACAATAACAGTAACTTTGGTAACCTGTACCGAACTTTTTCTGTTACTCCATACTATAGAAATTATTTCTCTTCCAATCACAACTCAGACTTCTTTATTGAAGCCTTTGTTATGTACAATGAATCTATAGATTATGGCGACATTTATAATTATGATAAAAATTACTCTGATAAACAAAAGAATACAAACGCCTTTGCTTTGGGTTTTGCAGCAGGTCGTAAATGGCTTACTAAAAATGGATTTCTTGCTGAAATTAGTTTAGGACTCGGTAGAAATTTATTTACCAAAAATGATGAACTTTCTGCCGTAGGAAGGGGAGGGGTTACTATTGGTAAACAGTTTTAATAAAATTGACATCTAAACTAAAACATAATGTGACTTTACTCAAACAAATGAGTCAAAAATACAAGAGTTAATATATCTCAACAATGAATGTTATTGATTTAATCAAAAAAAATTATATCTTTAAGTTAAGTTTAAAAATAAAATTCAAAAAAAATGAGCAAGTTTGACGAGTTATTAGAAGTGTACAAAGCTGAATTTAAAAAAATATTATCCGAAGATTTAGATGAAGATTTTTTAACCAAAGTAACAAAAGGATTAGGGCCTAGCATATACAATACCGATGCAAGTAAAGTATCTGGTTCTGACCCAAAGGAATTAGAAACTGTAAAGAAAAACTTCCTAATTAAAAAACTAGGCTTAGCAGATAGTCCTGAATTAGACGAAGCTATAGATGCGGTTATTGAAAAACTAGGAAGATCTAATAGAAATAAATATAGGGCTATTGTATATTACTTGTTGGCTAAGAAATTTAAGAAAGAAGAAATTTATAACTAAAATATAAAGAAAGATGTTAGATAGTATTATTGATGCAATAAAAGGAGAAGCTACACAAGCTTTAACAAGTAAATTAGGATTAGATGGGGGACAGATAGATACTGTTTTAACTAGTTCTAAAGATGCGGTTGAAAAAAGTATTGCAGAAGAAGCAAGTAATAACGGAGCAGAGACTTTGTTAAATTTATTTTCTGGAAACAACAACAGTAGCGCTGCCGATACTTTGGTAAGTAGTTTAGGTGGGAATTTGATTTCTAGCTTAACCTCTAATGGGTTTGACTCTGGAAAATCTTCACAAATTAAAGATATCATAGTACCTTTGGCAATACAATTTATTTCTAGCAAAGTAGGAGGAGACTCTTCTAACTTAACTAGTTTATTAGGTGGATTAGCCGGTGGAAATAATTCTGGAGGTGGTATGTTAGGAAATATTGGTGGAAGTTTATTAAAAGGGCTTTTTAAATAAAAACACTACCAATTTGTATAATAAGGGAATAGACTTTAATGTTTATTTCCTTTTTTTGTTCTATTAAATCTCAAAACTGTATGTCTGTAGAAACTTTTAAATCAACTATTAACAATAGCTATACTTTTAAACACGACTCTATTATTTTAGGTACAGGAATGTACAAGAAAGAAGGAGTAGCTGATGCACATATTAAAATACCTCTTAAAACTCTTAACAGACATGGTTTGATTGCTGGAGCTACAGGAACAGGAAAAACCAAAACACTTCAAATAATTGCAGAACAATTATCTCTAAAAGGAATTCCCTCTTTATTGATGGATATGAAAGGAGACTTAAGCGGTTTGGCTCAACCTGGTACCTTAAACGACCATATTACAAAGAGACACAATACTATTAATTTACCTTATAAGCCTCAGGCTTTACCCATAGAATTCTTAACACTATCTAACAACTATGGAGCACAACTAAAGGCAACTATTACAGAATTTGGACCTTTGCTAATTGGTAAAATATTAGATTTAAATGATACGCAGTCTGGAATTTTAGCTTTATTATTTCAATATTGTGAAGATCAAAATATTCCACTTTTAGACATTAAAGATTTAAAGAAAATTCTTCAATATAGTATAGATCAAGGAAAAGATGAATTGGAAAAGGAATACGGACGTATTAGCAGCGCTTCTGTAAATACTATTTTAAGAAAGTTAATAGAAATTGAGCAACAAGATGCTGATTTGTTTTTTGGAGAAACATCTTTTGATCCGAAAGACTTGTTAAGAAAAGAAAAGGAAGCTGGAATTATTTCTATCTTAAGATTGGATGACATTCAAGACAAACCCAAATTATTTTCTACTTTTATGTTGGGAATGTTAACAGAAATTTACAAAACCTTTCCAGAACAAGGTGATAAAGACCAACCTGAATTGGTGATTTTTATTGATGAAGCTCATTTAATTTTTAAAGATGCTTCTAAAGCATTGGTTGATAAAATTGAAAGTATTGTAAAATTGATTAGATCTAAAGGAGTTGGATTGTTTTTTGTAACACAAAACCCCACCGACTTACCAGACAGTGTTTTAAGCCAGTTAGGTTTAAAAGTACAACACTCTTTAAGAGCTTTTACGGCAAAAGACCGAAAAAGCATTAGACAAACAGCTCAAAATTATCCTGAATCTGAATTTTACGAAGTAGATGAAATTTTAACTCAAATGGGAATTGGTGAAGCTTTGGTAACGGCTTTAAATGAAAAAGGAATTCCTACAGAACTAAGCCATACGCTATTGAGAGCTCCTATTAGCAGAATGGATATATTGTCCACATCAGAAATAGAAGAGGTTGTTAACCAATCTAAAATTGCAGAAAAATATAATAAAGTTGTTGATAGAGATAGTGCGTATGAAATTTTAAATAAAAAAATAGTACAGCATAAAGACCTTACTACTGAAAAAGAAAAAGTTTCTAAAAGAAAAAAAACTATTAAAGAAGAGCCTGGCATGATAGAAACATTAAGTAAAAACACCATGATTAGACAAATAGGAAGAACTATTTTTAGAGAACTTACCCGAAGTATTTTTAGAGCTTTAAAAAAATAAACAAACCTTTAAAAAAGAAAAACACTCAAAAAGTACTTTTGAGTGTTTTTCTTTTTTAACTAAACTAATAGTAAATCTAACTTGCTACTTTTAGTTGTTTTAACATCGTTGTACTTAACTTATCCTCTGCATAAACTCTTGTTACTTCAAAAGAACTAATATCTGTAGCACTTGGCAATTCAAACATTGCGTCTGTAAAAATAGCCTCACACAAAGAACGCAAACCTCTTGCTCCTAATTTATACTCTAGCGCTTTTTCTACAATGTAATCCAACGCATCATCGTTTATTGTAAATGCTATTTCATCCATTTCAAACAGCTTAGTGTATTGCTTAATTAGAGAATTTTTAGGATCTGTTAAAATAGATCGCAATGTTTCTTTGTCTAGAGGACTCATGTAACTTAACACGGGTAAACGCCCAATAATCTCAGGAATCAAGCCAAAGTTTTTTAAATCTGTAGGTATAATATATTTTAATAAGTTTTTTTCATCTATTTGATCCTCACTTAAAGAAGCTCCAAAACCTACAGCTTGCCTATTTAAACGTTTGCTTATAACACTCTGAATTCCAGAAAATGCTCCGCCGGCAATAAACAATATATCTTTAGTATTTACCTCTACAAATTTTTGATCTGGATGCTTGCGACCTCCTTTAGGGGCTACATTAACTACCGTTCCTTCCAATAGCTTTAACAATGCTTGTTGCACACCTTCGCCAGAAACATCTCTTGTAATAGATGGATTATCTCCTTTACGGGCTATTTTATCAATTTCATCAATAAAAATAATTCCACGTTCAGCACTTTCTACATCATAATCAGCAGCTTGTAACAAACGGCTTAAAATACTTTCTACATCTTCTCCAACATATCCTGCTTGCGTTAACACGGTAGCATCTACAATAGAAAAAGGCACGTTTAGCATTTTTGCTATGGTTTTCGCAATTAATGTTTTTCCAGTTCCGGTATCCCCCACCAAAATCATATTGCTCTTTTCTATTTCAACATCTTGCTCTAAAGTATCAGGCTGTGTTAGTCTTTTGTAGTGATTGTATACCGCAACAGCCATTGTTTTTTTAGTTGCATCTTGACCTATAATATATTGATCTAAAAACATTTTAATCTCCTTTGGCTTTTTGATAACCAAATCTGAGTTATTACTTTCAGGTGCATCCGTAATTTCTTCCGCTAATATACCGTGAGCCTGAGAAACACAACTATCACAAATATGAGCATCTACACCCGCTATCAATAAATTAGTTTCTTCTTTTTTTCGCCCACAAAACGAGCACTCCATTCCTTCTTTTGACATCTAGTTATACTTTAAACTTTAACTAACAAAATAAGTTTATTTACTTCTTGTTAGGATTTCATCTACCATTCCGTAAGCTTTTGCTTCTTCTGCTTTCATCCAATAATCTCTATCTGAGTCTAGTGAAACCTTTTCAAAAGATTGTCCAGAATGCTTAGAAATGATTGTGTATAATTCTTTTTTTAACTTTGTAATTTCTCTTACTGTTATTTCCATATCTGTAGCCTGACCTTGAGCTCCTCCTAAAGGTTGATGAATCATGACTCTTGAATGAGGCAAAGCAGATCTTTTTCCTTCTGCACCCGCACACATTAAAACTGCTCCCATACTTGCAGCCATTCCAGTACAAATTGTTGCCACATCTGGCTTTATAAATTGCATTGTGTCATAAATACCTAGACCTGCATAAACTCCTCCTCCAGGAGAGTTAATATAAATTGAGATATCTTTGTTAGCATCTACAGATTCTAAAAACAACAATTGTGCTTGAATAATATTAGCTACCTGATCGTTGATACCTGTACCTAAAAAAATAATTCTATCCATCATTAAACGAGAGAAAACATCCATTTGCGTAATGTTTAACTGACGTTCTTCCATAATATACGGAGTTACTGAACTTACTATTTTATCATAATGTGTGCTACTAATACCATGATGCTTAGTTGCATATTTTTCAAATTCTTTTCCAAAATTCATATCTTCTAATTCTTAAGGTTACAAAAGTAAATATACTAAAGTAAAGTTAAATTAACATTACAGTAAAATTTCACAATCTATAATATGTTTAAATCATTTTATTACTTTTGTTACGATAGTTAAATATACTTATATTACATAATTTTATGAAAAAAATAATCTTTATACTCCTGCTTTCTATTTTTACACACATAAATGCCCAAACAGAAAAAGAAGTTATTAGCCAAGAAGAACTATCTCTTTCTGATCAATTTGATTTACTCTACAAAGATTCGGGTTCTTATCAAAATTATAAAGTTGTAAAAATTGTAAAATACAACCATCTAAAACAAAATGTAGTAGATTCTTTAAATACCTTTAAAAAAATAATTAAAGAAAAAGAAGCTACTATTCAAAGTAATTTTAAAGAAATTAAAACCTACAAAAAACAGCTTGTTAATCTGAATAAAAAATTGGAGACTTCAATTTTAGAAAAAAACAGACGTTCTATTTTAGGAATTGGTATCGATAAAAACATATTATCCGTTATCGTTATCTTATTATATGTTTCACTGATAATTTTATTGGGCTTTTTTGCTTTTAAATACAAGCAGAACTTAGGCACTACTAAAAAAGCAGTTTCTAATTTACAAAATTTAAAAGATGAGTTTGAAGAGCACAAAAAAACATCTTTAAAACGTATTCAGGAAACAAACAGAAAATTACAAGACGAATTGAACAAGAAATGGAAAAAAGAAAAATAACCGATTGTTATTAACACGTAGTTCTTAGTCTTGTTTTACCTACCTTTGCAGTAAGAAACTCAGAAATTATGTCTTTTGAAAATTTAAATCTTAACAACCAACTTCGTAACGCTATTACTGATTTAGGCTATACAGAACCCACTAAAATACAAGAAGAAGCTTTCTCTTGTATTATGTCTGGTAGAGATGTTGTAGGTATTGCACAAACAGGTACAGGTAAAACTTTTGCTTATTTAATGCCTATTTTAAGGATGTTAGCTTTTTCTGAGCAAAAACACCCTAGAGTTTTAATTGTAGTACCAACAAGAGAATTGGTTGTACAGGTTATTGATGCATTAGATAAATTGACACCCTACATCAATGTCCGTTATGGCGGATTGTATGGAGGGGCAAATATCAATAAACAAAAAGAAATGATTCACAACGGGTTAGATATTTTGGTGTCTACCCCCAGAAGGGTCATTGATTTGGGAATGATTGGAGCTTTAAAGTTAAAGTTTATTCAAAAATTGGTGATTGATGAAGTTGATGAAATTTTTAACCTTGGTTTTAGATTACAGTTGATTGATATTATTGATTTAGTCCCCAAGAAAAAACAATCGATTTTATTTTCTGCTACTATGACAGATGAAGTTTCTGAATTGATTGAGGAATTCTTTAAAAACCCAATCAATGTAGAAGCTGCAGCATCGGGTACAAGGTTACAGAATATAGATCAAATGGCTTTTGAAGTGCCTAATTTTTACACCAAAATTAACTTACTAAATCATCTTTTACAAGATGATGAAGATATGTCTCGTGTACTAGTGTTCATCAAACATAAATATTTAGCCGATTTGGTTTTCAACGAAATTCAAGGTATGGCTGAATATCCTGAAGAAAGTTTTGCACTAATACACTCTAACAAAACTCAAAATTACCGTTTAAGGTCGGTAGAAAATTTTAAGAAAGGAAAACACAGAGTTTTAATTACTACAGATGTATTGTCTAGAGGGGTAGATATTCCAGAAATCACGCATGTTATCAACTTTGACTTGCCTAAAGAAGCCGAAGCTTATATGCACAGAATTGGTAGAACAGGTCGTGCAGAAAACGAAGGTTTTGCTATGTCCTTTATCACTTCTAAAGACCATGAAATTGTTACTGAAATAGAAACTTTAATGGATTACGAAATCCCTAAATATCAATTACCTGAAGAAATTTTTATTGAAAGTAAATTGCTAGAAGAAGAACTTGAGTTGGAAGATATTACTCCTTATCAAAAATTGGGTTCTAAAGAGTTTGCTCCTGGGCCGGCTTTTCATGAAAAATCTGAGAAAAATCAGAAAACAAATTTAGGAGGAAGTTACCGTAGGATTATTGCTAAAAAATACAAAAAACCTCAGCGAAGAAGACCTAAAAAATAATAGTGACTAGTGAAATTTAGATACCGAGACACTGTATCAACTTAACAAACCTCTTGTATTTCTATTTTTTGAGCATTAAAAACAAAAGACATTCCTTTTTCTTTACCCAATAACAGACTTCCTATTGGAGAATTTAAAGAAATCACCATTACTTTTGTTTTTTCATGAGTGATGATTCCAATACTTGTTGCTATAAAATAAGCCCCTAAATTTGTAATAACAACACTTCCTAAGGATACTTGTTTTTGAACAGAACTTGAGTTTATTTTTTCTACTTGCTCTTTTTGCAACAGTATGTTTTGATATTGTTGCCCCAATTTTTCCATTTCTAACTGCAACATAGCTCTACCTGTTTCATGCTTATCTCCCGCAGAACTTTTTGTTTCTGAAAGCAAATCGTTTTGATAACTTTCTATCGCTTTTTGAAGTTTGTTTAACTTTATGTTTATTGTTTTTAAACATATAGACTTTAGATGTTCCTTATTCATTAAATTCTAACTTTAACTGTATATATTGCTTTACATTTTCAGGCTCCTCGTTGTTTAAGTTTGAAATTGATACTCCTAACAGACGAACAGAATCTTTTAACACATCTTGATATAGTAATTCTGTAACGACTTTGTGTATCTCTTTTTTTGAAAAAACAAATACACCCAAAGTTTTACTTCTTGTTGTTTGTATAAAATCGCTATATTTAATCTTTAGAGTAATCGTTCTCCCTTTAACATTGTTTTTTGACAACCTTTTTTCTATCTCTTCTGATAAGACTTCTAATTTTTGAACCATAAAAACCTCTGAGGTTAGATTCTCCAAATACGTATGTTCTGCACCAACTGATTTTCTAATTCTTGTTGATTTTACAGGACTGTTGTGTATTCCTCTTACAATATTGTAATAATGCAACGCTGAACTTTTAAAATTACGTTCTAAAAAAGGCA
>Ga0209093_1000110_pt1 | contig 41703 bp, 48 predicted proteins | sample SidtaG_4_FD_187450 | JGI IMG/M metagenome (GOLD analysis project Ga0209093, IMG submission 187450) | Marine algal microbial communities from Sidmouth, United Kingdom - Sidmouth_Male1 metaG (SPAdes) (version 2) | ecosystem: Host-associated > Algae > Red algae > Unclassified | place: Sidmouth...
GGAGGGGGAGGGCGGCAGCCCCGCGAAGCGTCCCAGAGAGCCGGTGGGGGGGGGGTGAAGGGAGCACCCGGAAGCCCCAGGGAGCGCAACATACACCACCATTTGCCCTGCAACGTAATCGATCCAGACAGCGTCATGAAACACGGCCGGAATTCGGCCGGGCGAGTGCTTCTCCGTGCACTACGTAACGCTCCGATGACCGGACACGCTCGTCGCTCAGAAACAACTGCAATCTGGCTGTCACAGAGGTCTACGTTTCATGTCTAGGACGCAGTTCTTGTCTATACTGACGGCTGGTCACTATACTCCGTGACCACATCAGATCTCTTTTCTCTCGCCGTCAGTCGTGTCAGCATGTCATTGTTTCGCTTTTTTCCGGTTGCATCGAGCACTTGTAGGGCGCCAGATGCCAACCCCAAGAACGTATTTACTTGACTCGCAGTTGCGCTGACCATTCTCGATGCGCGGACGCCGTACAACCAGCTACGGGGTCGTGTACAGTATGGCGAGCATTCGCTAGCGAGAGATTGACTGACTCCGAGGCGAAAGGATGTGTCCGAGCGTGCCCGGTTCAGGCACGGCTGCCGTCGTAGCGAAAGTTGGGCAGGGCGCCGATGGGAGCCGTTGGTACGGTCCGGGTCCAGTGGTCACCATTTGAGCGTGAGCTGGGTACCAACGTGAGTAGAGCTTCTGCCACAGCAGTTTAAAAAAACGCGAAAATGATGATACCGACATACCAACTGGAACTCTGTGAATCGGTATTTCCGATCGGGAAACGGTATCCAGAATCAAAAAACCCGGTAAATGCGAACCTTGTTAGCACAGCCACTCCGTTGGGGGTGACGGCCGTGCCATCCCTCTTCGTGATTCTTGGTTATGCACTACACGGGAAACAACGATGACGTGCTTCATGGTCGACAGCCGAGTACGCGGCTCGTGTCCACTCCAGCACTGCCGGCAATCAGTTCTCATTGAAAACGAAGACGTGGTGATGAAGGAGACCTTTATTATTGTAGCCCATCTGGATGATGGGGGGTGCCGTGGCCTGAACAAGTGCAGTTTATTTCTCAGAAACACTGGCGACGCTGACAAGCCAGTTTTGTTAGGTCGACGGCCAATCTCTGCACTAGGCGAGGTTCCCTGCGCAAATGGCCTAACAAAACACCAGGGCCGACAACGAGAAAGGAGGGGGGTCGCAGTGCAAAACGTTACGAGCGCGACCATGCTCCGTAAAAAGTCAGAATTGACCCTCGGCAGCGACGACTTTCTGTTTCTGGTGCTGGCTCTGAGCGAATACACACTGGATGTACGGATTCAAAAAAAGCGGAAAGACACCAGTCAGGCGTGGATGAGGGGAAGAGATGGCTGAGGGTCTTGAATCGCAGCTAGATGGGCTGTGGAAGGTGTCGTGTTAAGTGTCAGTGCCGGCGTAGCGATTGTCTGCATCGTGTCGCGAGAGAAACAAACGTAGATGTTAAGGACCTTGTGGACGATCGCGCAGGGAGGGGGGTGAGTCTACTTGAAGGTCTTCGCTCAGCAATATTCATAATCGGCGGATTCTTCAATCCAGAAGGCAAGAAGAGCGGGTATCCCATCGGAACAGCATATCATAAAAGAACAGAAAAGGCAACGAAAAGTCGGCACCAGCGTTTCCGTGCAGCAGAAAGGGGGGAAAAAGCGGATGTGAACACCGACACAGATGGTAGTACCTGTGCCATGTGTGCGCCGGATGTTCTGTGTCTCACATCGTTTGCACGTGGCACGCGCATATCCTATCGTTATCTCGGATAGCTGAGAAGCAATCTGAGGAGCGACCTCAGAGTACCGTGATTAATGGCAGAGATAACGATAAGCTGAGAATCGCCCTATTATCCGTCAATACGTGCGTGCATGGTCCGCGGGCGAGAACTGACGGGCCTCCAATCTCCTCATCCAAGTGATGCATTCGAGAGGAGCCTTATTGTCCAATCATTCCTGCGAAAGCCAAAAGACGCGAATGGCATACTCGTTTCGAAACCAGTTCACGTGCGCGACATATTAAACAATATCTCGCGCACGTGAACGTGTTCGGCTACAATGCGGCGAATGAGGCCGTTCCGGCTCGTAAGTCTTTTGTGTGCGGGATCGCACGGTCGGCCGGATCGTGTCTAAAAGCAATAGCGTGATTGCGGTGTGGTTGGAACGAAGCGCTCCCATTGGCTAGCACGTGTTTGAAAACGCCGTGCAGGCACCGTCCAGACTGAGCCTCAGTCCCGTTCGCATCGGTGCGTCGTTTTGGCCATGTCTTCACGGCGAAGGGACGTGGCAAAGCAAGTAATGCTTCACCGTCTGTCTTGACGCACACGTAGAAACATAGAGCCCGAAGCTTGGGATCAAAACAGGGACTTCCTGGGCGACACGTCTGCATTGCGCAGGCCCCCACGCCCAGTTTAGCGGGCTCTTATGGGTCTGAGCTTTACTTGTGACGAATGAACAGAAACGCTGAAACGTGCTAGAACACGAGTGGTCGAGAGAGATTACCCCTCTCACATAGACCACAATCGAAGAATTGGGGACGCGTCCCCGTTTCTGCCTCGATGAACCCTGAGAAAGAGGTGGGCCGCGTCCCAGTTTCGGCCTCACAGACGTCTCTGAGAGGGGTGGCTGACAGTCCAGGTTGATCCGTGGGCAGTGACATCCTTCGCCGCCGCGAACAGCGCTTGGTGCAGGCGAAAAGCGTAACAGGAGGGAAAGGACTGCTTAGGCCGGACCTGCTCCGGCCGGAGCAGGTCCTGCCCTCTCGCTGTTGCGCCTGTCGTCAGCAGGAGATTCTCAGGCTCCCAGGATAGCGCCGTGCCGTTGTCGTATCTTTGTTGTGGGGCTCATTTTGGCGGACGACGGTGAAGCCTGGAGGTTTGTGCTCTCCTCGTATGACGGTTGCACTTCTCAGTGCAGGGAAGCGTCGGGCGTGGCGGGGCCGGTGGGGCAGCAATTCTGCGCCCATCGCACGGAGAGGTAACTACTCCTGTCCTCCCCCCCTGTCCACGGCGGTCCTCCTGTGGTCATCACTGCATTCTTCCGTCTTTTTCCTTTTTTCTTTTATATTCGAAAAAAAATGGCATGCACAGCCGACGTTTTCCTTTTGCTTCACGGCCCAGTGTGGGCATACCAGTACATCGACTGTACACCCTCCTCCTCAAACGATATGGGCATCCGTACGGGCGCGAGCGGTATGGCCGCACGTTTCGCGCTCGCCCTCCGTTCTGAACAGCAAGCTACCGCTTCGTCCCCGACAGTCAGGTGGTGGCGCCGCGTGCTTGTTGCCGGGAAATTTCAGAAAAGCATCGGGCGACCCCAAAAGAAAGGGAGCGCTTCGCAGCCGCCACGTCGTTTTCGATGGAAACTATAGCGCAGTACCGCAAACTGCTTCCTATCGATCTGACTGAATCGATGTCAGGCAATGGCACGTCAGAATTGTTGACGTCGACCAATAAACAGTCAGATTTCCCCTAAGAGCCGATCCACGGTGTATCAACTCCGCGTGCCCCACGCCGCTCGAGTACCAGAGTGCAAATGCACACTTCCGGCATCTCGAGATTCAAGAGATGAACCGTGACGGCCCCTGTCGTCCAATCTTTCTTGCAGAAGCCATCAAGCGCACGTGCGATTTTTCCGTCCAAACGCGTTTACGAGCGCGAAAAAAAGAAGAAAAACCTTGCCCACGTGAACGTGTCTGTGATAACACGCCGAGACAGCCCCACCCATTCGGGGGGAAGGCGATCCAGGCCGTGTCGCCGGGTAGTCCTGTCGGGGACTACCCGCCCCGGAAGGAAACCCCGAAGAGCACACACGCACGGCGTCGACCGGGGGAAGACGTCCCGAGCGACAAACACGAGTTGTGTGACCGGAAGTTTACTTTCCCGCGTCGAAGGCCTCGAGGAAACACTCACGCCTCGCCCCCTTATCCCGTCCGTTCCCCTCAGACCCGCCGCAAGCCCCCCCTCAGACACCCTCAAAGGACCCTCAGAAAACCCACCGAGAACCCCCTCTCAGACACCCTCGAAGAAACCTCAGAAAACCCTCCCCTCAGGGCGCATGGGGCCAGTGTCAGCGGAGAACGGCCGAAGCTTCGGACAAAACCTTGAGTAGAGGCGGGGGAAGGGTGCTACGTGACACCCTTGCGGCGCCCCGGTGTCAGGGGCGCGGTGTAATACTGGTCAATGGTCCAAGTCGGGTTTACACAAAATCAGGCCCTTAACTGGGGGCCTGCCCGGGGATTTACAGTCCCAGGGAAGTCTTGAGATCGCGGTTGTGGTTGGTGAGTCACGGGGCGATCACAAGTGGATCGCCACCGAAATGATTCGAAATATACGTCTGTAAGACATATTTCCCTCCTGAGAGCCAGTGGCCGTTTCGGAGTGACTCCATGCGACCGCCCATGAAGCGAATCCACGTGTATCCTTCGGACTGGAAGGGAACTGGTTCCCCGAGTGTGGGGGCCAGGCGCCCGGCCGTCGCAGTGTTCGGCTCGAATGCGCCGAACGAGCCCGTTTCAGCTCGCAATAGCTTCGTGCACGGGATCCCACCATCGGGCTTTTCGGGTCTAAACATATTCGCGAGAATGGGGTGTGATCAGAACAACGCGCTCCCAATCGCTAGCACGTGGCTATACAAGCCATGCACGCGCCGTAGAGACGGGGGCTTGGGCCCACTCGACACAACGCGTGAACGGCGTGCTCAGACACACGCAAGCCAATGGGAGCGCTTCGTTCCAATCACACCCCAATCACGCTAATCATTTTAGACCGAATGTGGCCGACCGTGTGATTCCGCACACAACAGACTTACGAGCCGAAACGGCCTCATTCGCCGCATTCAAGCCGAACACGTTTACGTGCGAGAGAGGTTTTTATCATGTCGCGCACGTGAAAGTGTTTGGAAAGGAGTATGCCGTTTGCGTCTTGTTTCTCGCAGAATTGATTGGACAAGAAAGCTCCTTACGAATGCATCACTTGGATGAACAGATGGGAGACCCGTCAGTTTTTGAGAGACGCCTGGTCTGTGCAGCCGCGTATTGTCCCTGACGCCTATTTGGAACACTTTTTTCGCCATGGAGCATAGCATCGTGGGATGTTATCAGAAAAAGGATCTGAAGGCAGATCTTAGAAGGCCATGAGGCGAGCGTTCTTTTGCTCGAGACATGTATCTGCTTTTATGTTGTTCTTCTCGTCGTTTTTGTAAGCCGAAGTTGCGTTTCTTTGACGTCTTCTTGCTTCTCCAGCGACGCGAACATGGAACACACGAGATTGGATTCATTAAATAGTCTACTCGACACCTTATGGCCATCATGAGTCTGAGGAGGCCTATCGATTCCTCTGCATCGATGGTCGAACTTGGTGCTGGACTGGGTAGTTGACGACATGGCGCCCGCCATTCTTGGCGGAGCGTGTGGGAAAAGTGGTGAGGCGGGAAAGGTACGTAATGGGACATTGGTTTGGGGGGGGGGGGTCGCCTGTCGGAGGGGCAGGGCAGGTAGTGAAGTAATGGGACGGTTGTGGTGGGCGGTGGGTGGCGGTGTGACGCCGCCTGCAAGCAACAGACGCACCTTTTAAGTTGGGCGAGGTGGCCGACTCGGTCGGAAAGCGCGGCTTGTTGGGGGCGTGTGTGCCACGAGGCGTCTGTCACAGGCTGTTCTGGTGGGGGAACGGCTAGCGCAATGCCTGCGCGGGCATCTGGCGGCCTTTGGAGTGCAGGCTTGGGAGAGAAAGCGCGCGCGCTCGCAGACTGCCGCCACCTGCGAGAAAGGGCGACCGGACACGCAAGTGCAAGCTTGCTCCCGATCTATGGACTTGAATCGTAATGTTTCGGGCACTTCGACTCTGGGCAGCGCTGTGTGCGCTCACCCCACCGATCACTGCCCTTTTTATCGAGCCTACGAGCGCAACTGGCACCAACAGTTTCATCATCCCTGGAGCTTCCTTCAGGTATGTTCATTTCCCGAGCGGCAATATCTCGGGGCAATGGAGTGCGTGGCTACAAAAAGCAATGGGCAAACGAGCTGGAATGGACGATTCTGTTGATCCACTTTTGGCGTCGTAGTTCCAGAATCGCATCGGGGACAATAGCTCTCGCTGCGTCGGTGTCCTACGCGTGGGCAGCTTCGCCACCCCCCTTGCAGCGATGTACCACCGCTTGCCACGATTAAAGTCGCGATTCACCCACAATCAGATCCGCCAGATCTGACCATAAACTTCTGGCACAGTGTGTTCGTGCTTGCCGTGAGGAAAGACGGCGCCGCATCACGTGCTTTTTGGCGGACCGATGTTCATAGTGGTGCCGAATCACGTTCACGTCAATCGTCCTGTGGACTACGCCTTAGACAGGGCCTCAGCGCGCGACACGTTTCACCTCTAGATTGGCCTAAATGGAAGAAGGGGCCGGCATTGCAGGGTTTGCTCTCATAGGTTTCGAATGTGAAAACGAACTGGCAACTAGCGGCTGAAATCGCTCAGCGTCGCATAGAATGGCTGATCCGTCCGTTTACAAAAGAGAGAGACCGCGTGTACCAAGAAGACGAGAAAAAGTTATTCATTGAGCCACAGGAAGACATTCCGCTAAGAGAGGCACCAACCACGGGATTATCAGCCAGAAAGTCCCGTCTGAAAGACTAAGGATGTGCTCCGCGGAAGATCGCAGAAGCAAGGGTGGCGGGCGGGAGCGAAAAACAGCGGACGTACAGAGATATGGGGCGAGATTGGGGACGCGGCGGCACCTGATCGCATGCCCTCCCCCGTGCCGTCATCGGCAGCGTCGCCGGCCGCCGGCGGTATGTCTGTCAAGGACAGCTGCCCCGGTTCGGTTTCCGGGCGGGACGAGGTCGGCAAGGTGGGGGAGGATTGGGAGCAAGCCCAATTTTCGAAAAGGGGCCACTGAGTTCTAACCCACAACACAGGCGCCCGAGATACGAAATAACCAGCAGACCGCGGGTGCGCATTAGATGGAGTACGGGCGGCGCTCACGCCATGGGAAAGAGCAGCTTGTATCATATCTCCTTATTATTTGGACATTGGGCCCGGTAGCCTCCCTGCCTGATCGGTATTCATGTGGAGGATTGAACTGACTTGTGGCTCGCCCTTTGGGAGGTTACGTCCGTTTTCTTTATCTGTCCTTTCTTTTATCGTCCCTATATTGGTGGTTATTCGATCTTCATGATCGCTCGGTCGATCGACCCCGCCCCTTACCGTCTGATAATAAAAGCACCATGGGACCGGGGTTCGCCGTCGTGGGCACCCCCGGCACCCCATCGGATGTTTCACGAACAAAAGTTCTTCTTCCTCGCCTCTACGGCGATAGTGCTCACTTTATCGCGCGTCTACGGTCGGTGGCTTCTTTCTGGTTGGTTTACCAACGTCATACATCCCACATTTAGCAGAGCCGCAGGGGATACTCTTGCCTGCTGCGTGCATCTGCACGGGGTGCCCCAGAGCTGTCTCTGGTTGCCAAGTGGCCCGGTGTCGGGTATTGCACCCACTGGCATAACGCGCAGGGCGCGTCTCCCACTTGTGTGTGCCACGACGCTGGGCGTCGTGGGTGATGATCTCCACTTGGAGCGCGGGGCGCTTCTGTTGGCACTGTGCCGGTTGATCAATGACCCCTGGTGGTGCCGACGGGCAACGTGGCAATTGGAAGGGTAAGGGCAACGCCCTGCCTCCCGTCTACGTCCTGCCGGGAGGCGTTCGTACGAACATGCGAGACGCCAACAATCTATTTGGTTCCCTCTCGGGATCACCTGCGTTGAACGCGGCGGCCTCTGGCCAACCGCTCGAAGCGGAGAGCCTTAAGGCGGAGGTGGAGACACTTCGTCTCCGTCTAACGGCCCGACAAGCGACAAACCGCTCGTTAGCGGAAGAGAACGACGAACTGATCGCAAACGTGAAGGCTACGCGCCAGAAGGACATCGAGTCCGATGCCCGGGCGACAAAGTCGCTTCGCAAGACAAAGTTCAAGACTAAGGTCAAGCTCGACCCCATGGGGGGCGAGTTGTCTTCCTCTCTACCAGAGCCAGTTCCCGAGCGACCGAACGTCGGGATCAAGAGCGCAAGCTTTGCGCGAAATTGGGTGAGATCCGCAAGGAGACCAAGTTGGCCCGCTCAGCATCCCCAGTTGAGAACGCCAACATGTCGGCCGCGAACGAGGAAAGCTCGACCAGTGGGACAGATTCCTTGTCGTCCTCCGACTCCGGAGAATCCCCGGGTTCCCCGTCGTCCCCGTCGTCGCGCTCAAGCTCCGAGTCTTCGGACACGTCATCGGACGCCGCGTCCCGACGATCCGGCCCGGGTCCGTACAAGAGTCGTCCGGACTCTCAGAAGCGGTTGGAGAAAGCCGATCGGCTAAAGATCACTCGACCCTCCAGCAGTCGCTTCAAGTCCCTATTGGACTACCGTACCTACTTCCTGATGCGACGTGATCTGTCTCTGCCCCCCTCCCTTGTGAAAAAAACACATAAGATGAACCGCCGCCTGGATGGCGCATTCCAAGGGCAAGAGCCGTTTACGGGCACCAGCCCCCTCGGTGTATTTACCTGCTTGACGACCTTTTGGCGCGCATGTGACGAAGCCGGATTGAAGCATGGGCAAGCCCTTCCTCTCTTGGCCTTTCGCCTGTCAGGCGCTGCTATACGAGCCTTCTCGAGTGCTCTAAACTCGAAAGCAGGGCACCGCACTCATGCGATCCGTACCTATGGTGCCGCTATTAACTGGCTGCTAGCCAAGTATGCCACCCACGCTGTAATGGATTCAGCGCACAACGACATTATTACGATGCGTCAACCCGACAATGAGTCACCCACAGCCTTTGGGCTCCGCGTTGAGACACAGTGCGACCGCCTAGACGGCCTCTTCCACGCTCAAGATGTGAAGGATGTATTCATCAATGGCTTGTCCGAGAATATCCAATCTCATGTCTGGGTATTGGACGGGCAGTTCCCCAAGCGCACTCTGGCGGACACCATTTCTGCCGCGCAGAAGTATTGGGACGAATTGAATAAGCTTCGCCTATCGCTTAAGCTGCCTCGTCTTCAGACGACTAAGGTGGCGTACGCCTCGCCTACGCCGACCCGGCACACCAATGTCGACCGTCCCATACCGGTTACCCAACCACGGGCCTAGTCCCGTTCCCCTCCTCCGAAGGAGTCGCCTCAGGCAAGGACAGACATTTGTTACAACTGTAACAAGCCCTATCACGTCGCTGCGCAATGAGCTAAGCCGTACCGGCCACGCGAACGCCGCAGCCCTGTTATTTTCATGAACTTCGTAACGCTGGATACCAAACCAACCGCTGAAAGCGATATCAACGAGTCCACCGACTCGAAAAACGATTGAGCCGGGTGTTCCTTAGCGGGTTTCCCGTCGCATCATCGCCAACTGGTGAAAAGCGTAAAGTCACAAGGATACTGAGCCCGGCACATCGGCACTATGAGATCGTGGCCACTATTGTCCCTTTCCAACGGGCATTGCACAGCTGTCGCCCTGTCTTGGACACTGGGGCCGGCATTCACTTGATTCGACCTAATGTCTCATCCGCCAACTGGCAGAGTTATGCTGAGAAGCTCGAGCGCACACCCCGCATCAAAGATACAAACAACAACCGCATCATAGCAGATTATGCTATACATCTGTGCATAGATGTTGGATGCGCTAAGGTCTTCGACCGATTCTTTGTGGCCGAACACCTATCGGTGCCATGTATTCTTCGTACCGAGTCCATGGAAAACCATGTCGAAGCCATCTTCACACGCCTACAGAAGGTTGTGTGGCAAAACCACGTCGGTGATGTCTCCAGGAACATGAGGCGAACGCCTATCCTCGCCACGCTACTTGCAAATAAGTGGGAATGGTCGTGGGAAGACCAACCCGCTAAGGTATGGGCATGTCGCCAAGTTAGCGACAAAGGACGAATGGAAGAATGGGTTATGGAGACCTGTGCCACCCCTGGCCTCGTCACCATCCCGCCCAGCATCCGCCTGTGTCGGCACAAGTCAGTGGAAGTCTCCAGTGGCGTTGCACTGGTCAAGCCCGATGAACCATTTTTGGTTAAGGTCTGCAACTTCGGGCCGGAACAGGCCATAGTTCGTGAGAACAGCATCCTCGATTTCGCCGAACCATTCCAAGGGCCCATGTTGGCCGCCATAACAAAGGAAAAGGCAACCCAAAACACACCAACCGGAGAGGATACATCGTCGTCCGACGACCCTGTCGAGGATGTGGACCTTAGTGAAGCACCGGAGCACTCGCACAAGCAAATCCGGGTGATGCTACGCACGAATTCCACGATGTGGGACGGTACCCTCGGTTCTATACACGCCACTGAGCATGCCATTGTGGCCCCAGCGGATGCCGTTCCTATCCGGGCACAACCGTATCGCACGGATCCAACCAAGCGGCAGATCATTGCTGATCAAATCAACAAGATGTTGAGGCTCAAGGTCATAGAACCTAGCCACAGTGCATGGGAAAGCCCCGTCGTCATCGTACTAAAGAAGAGTGGCCAGGCCCGCTTCTGTGTCGATTACCGACGACTCAGCAACATCACCAAGAAGGATGTCTATCGCCTTCCCCGAATGGAGCATTGCCTGGACTCCTTAGGAGATGCGAAGGTCTTCACCTCCCTTGACTGTACGGCAGGCTATTGGCATGTGCCCCTACTCCCCGCCGACAGAGATAAGACTGCGTTTACAACGCATGCGGAAATTTTCCATTGCTTGTCCATTCCATTCGGACGGACCAACGCCCCCGCTACGTTTCAACGTGCCCTCAACATTATATTGTCTGGCCTCAAGTGGCAGCTTCGCCTCGTCTACCTAGATGACGTCAGTATCTTCTCTGCATCTGCAGGGCAACACGTCAAGGACGTTGATGTGGTCTGAACGCGGGAGCGTGAAGCCGGTGTCACTCTCAACTTTGAGAAATGCACCTGGTTCTCCAACGAAGTCGAGTACCGTGGACTTATTGTCCTACCGGGTCAACTCCATTTTCATAATGAGAACGTCGACGCGTTGAAGCACGCTTCTTTCCCCACCTCCACGACTCAGCTTTAAAGCTTCTTGCGGATGTGTAATGTCTATCGCAGTTTGGTCAAAGACTTTGGTAAACTAGCATAGCCGCTCAACGCAATGACCCGCGCGGAGGTCCTCCCGGACTTACCAAAGCCAACCGACGAAGCCCTCGCGGCCTCCGACGACCTACGGCAAGCGCTTCTTTCATCACCAGTCGTGGCCCTGCCAAAGGCCGAAGGCCAAATGATTGTGGATGTCGACACCTGCGCAGACCAATTCGGATGCACCTTTCGGCAACAGCAACCTGACAGTACTAGATTACCGGTTGGCTATTGGGGCCGTGGACTCAGCCCAGCTGAGAAGAATTATTCCACAACGGAACGCGAGTGCCTCGGCGTTGTGTGGAGCGTACTCAAGCTCAGATACTTCCTCGACGGCCATCGCTTCCTAATAAGGACCGACCATCAAGCCCCAAGCTGGACTTACAGCACCACTGACACAAGTCGTCGGTTGATGAGAAGGCGCCTACTGCTGTCCGAGTATACATTCGACATGCCGTACAAACCCTGTGCATCGCACCACGCGCAAGACTTCTTGTCCCGAACGGACAATGGCGCCGCCGTCGAAGATCTCAACGAAGATATCCCATACCTTGCATTGGCCGAGGCGGCCATCGGCTTGCAGACGGGAAGGTACACGGGTACCGACATGTCGGTCCCCGCCGAGTACGACGATGTTGTGGAAGCCCAACAAAGCGACGAGTTCTGCGTCGAGTTGGCCAAACGGGTGGCGCTCAAAACGGCAAAAGCCTTCCTTCAAAATGAAAGCCACGCCCTCTACAGCCGCGCACAGTACGGCGGCCAATTGGCCATCCCGGAAAGCCTACGCGAGCGTATCCTTACGTTGGAACATCACGCAACGGTGTCAACCCACCCGGGTATGAACCGGATGTACTACGCCATGCGGCGTCCGTATTACTGGCCATCAATGGTCACGGATATCTACAACACTATTACCAAGTGTACCACCTGCGACTAAATTCGGCTGTCACTACGACGACACACGTCTCCCCTGACGCTGTTCCCAGCTACGAAGCCATTGACAGACCTATCGGTCGATATCTTCGGGCCAATCCCCGCTACCATAGCTGGTAACCGCTTCATTCGGGTCATTACCGACCGCTTCTCTAAGCTTACCAAATGCGTCTCCTTGCGGCGCATAACGGCAATCTCCGTGACATCAGCCATTATCGACGCATGGGTCGTCGTTATGTCCCACCTGACCGAATCCTATCGGATCAAGGACCCCAGTTCATGTCGAACTTCTTCATTGCCATAATGACGGTGCTGGGCACAGAAACAGTGCGCACCACGGCAGACCATCCACAGACTAATAGTCAAGTCAAAAGGCACAATCGTACCATGGCTACGCAACTCCGACATTACGTCAAAGACGACCCGCGCCGTTGGGATGAACTACTCCCCGTATTGACCATGGCTCATAATAGCCAGCCACACCGATCGACAGGCATTGCGCCACTCGAACTCGTTATCCCGAGACGAATCCCGAGTTTGTCGGTACGCAACCTCCCCCCAGGGACTCCATTGAAAAACAAGGGTACTCTCAACGATAGGTCACCCCTAGCGCGCCAGTGTGAATTCATGGCCAATCTACGACAGCAAATTCCGGCCGTCGTGGAGGCCTTGAAAAAGACTCGACAACGCTATAAGAGTAACTTCACCTCGACTGTGGATACACGCAAAAAACGTGTCCGCGTCGATGACTACGTCTATACGACGAACATCCAACAACAGAACAAGCTGCAAAGCAGGACCGTCGACCCATTCGACGTACTTCACGGAGATGATTCTACCTACGTCGTAGACGTGAACGGCGAGGAACGAAGAGTCAATAGTAACCATGTTACCACGGCCCCACGGCCTTCCACCCCAGACGAGACTCCACATCCACTATTCGATGGGCTCGATAAGCTTGAGAGTAAACCTCCGGTACCCAACAAACACGTCAGTGACCGCCTATTGAATCTCCGTCGGAGCGACGGCATCTACAGTGCCAAGGTCCGATGGTTTGACTTCGGTCCCAAAGACGACTCCAGGGAACCCTTGGAAAACCTTTCTCGGAATTTGTTCATCCGATTTCTCCCACGGAAAACGAAGAAAATGGCGGGCTACTCGTGGAGTATTCCCACTCCCCTGTCTCGGGGAAGCCGCCGATCTCCCAGGCTTACTTAAGTCGAAACGGCGTTGGTAGTAACCCCCCAACGCCAAGATCCAAAGTGGTTCCCATCCATTCTTGGCGTGTTTTCGAATTCCCACGGCGAAATTCGAAGCACACTGAACTGGATTAAGATTAACCAATCGCAATCAGTTCAGGAGACTTTACCGATCTGTTGGGTTCGACTGACATTACCCGAACGGACGCGTAATATCCCCCACGACCCCTGGTTGGCTCTTTGGCGTTTCGCCGAGCTTTCTGAGAGGCATGGGCCGTACAACTACGTGTGACCCTTCCACCCATCCTTACAGGGCAATGACGCGCCACCAGCGCCTGCTACCGAAGGCGTTGGATCCGAGCCAAACGGGCTACTGTCTCCTTCGGTTCATGACCTAACGACTACGGTCGAGGACCTGATGTACCGAAGAACAGAGGCGACGTTTATAGCCCCCAGATGGGAAAGTGCCCCCTGGTACATCGACGCCAAAGCGGCCTGTGCATCACACGATGTATTCCCTCACGCATCGAAAGACCATAATGATACAACCACAAGGGCACTTGTTGCCTTTCACTTTAACAGGAAAACCAGCAGTGCTACACAAGCCAAACTCTTGCTGTCTAAATGACAGCAACCCATGAGCGAGCAAGGTGTATACAACACCGTCACGGCATCACCTGCCGACGAGCACCGGCAGTAAAATTAGCGAAACAAAATAAAGACACAAGTCGAGCCCGCACCGGTCTTAGACCACTCGCCTCAGTTGCGGAAGTGCCCCCGGCTACCCTCGTCCACCGCGGAGCTGCGACGGCGCATATTGCGCCGGGGCTCCTCCTCATCCTCATCGTCACGGCTGAGAGGCCGGCCGAGGTTGTCGCCAGCGTCAAAACGCACAGGCGAGGGAGGCGCCCCAGCCACTTGGCCCAGACGTCTGACCTCCTGCGAGAACAGGTCGAGGGCAGCCGCCGAGTCTGCCGCCACGCTCATGGCCCGAGCCCAGACCGGCATGGCGTCGTCAGGGACATAGACATGGGCATCACGAACCGCCCTGCGCAACGCCTCCGTCTGGCGATTCCACGCCCAAGCCAGGGCGGCCGCCCCGACGCCAGGAAGCACGCGCTGCCCGTCCAAACGACGACTCGGCCCGTCGCCAAACAAGGCCGACGCCGCCTGAGACGCCTCAGGCGGAGTCCAAACTTCTTTCAGCGTCGAACGCGCATGTCCTTCGGAAGTGGCGGTAACTCGCGTCTCTCGCACCGGCGATAACGACCGATGGATAGGAGAAGCAGCCCGAAGCGAAGAACGACCGGCCGCCCGCGTCCCTTGGCGGAAAAAACCGCCGTAGCATCGAGCTGCCGCCGCGGGCGTATCGCCATCATCGTCCGACCCCCTGCCACATGCTGGAAGAGACGCATAACCCCGACAAGGGTGGCTCAACACGAACCCGTATTCGGACGACGAGCTGAATTGGACGTGCACCTGACGCGCCGCGCGCGTCTGTGTGTCCCGTCGAAGGACGTCCTTGACCACGAAAGGTCCACGGGAAGACCTCCGTGGCTTTGTGCATCTTGTGGAAAGTGTCCAACATTGCCTAGCCACCCGGACCACTGGCCATACAGTGCAAGTCCAACTTGTACATGCGCCGAAGGGCCTAGGCATCAAGCCAGGCAAAGACCGTGTCCGTCAGCAGGGTATGCAACCAACCAGCCGCTAGGAAGTAGTAAAACTCCGCATTGTCGACGGGACAATCGGCACCGTCAAATTTCTCCTCCACGGCGTGTTCCGCCTCGTGAGATTCCTCGTTGAGCTCATCGATATACTCCTCCATGTCCGCCTCCTGGTCAAAGGGCGCCGTCAACTCCGTGGCCGTACGGCGCGACAGGAAGACAGCCTCCGGCCAAGCGCGACACAGACGTTCGAAGCTGCTGGCGGCGAACTCAAAGGTCCCCATCTGATGAACGGGGAAAAGGAGGGCCCAAGCGTGAAGACGCGTGTGGAAATCGTGGAACGGGCTTCCGTAACGGACCAACTCGTTGGCATAGGCCAGAACCTCATACGCCGGCCGCGACTCGCCTTTTTTCCATATTTGGCTTCGCCGTGCACCTCCACCACGACGGCGCCGACATGGTCATCGAAGACCCCGTTGAGGATTTTTATGAATCCCGGCGGGACGCCTCAATGGCCTTTTTCGATACGAACTAACGCCACGCGGCGGTTATTTGTCGCCGCGTCCATTAGATCGTCGTCCCTCATGACGGGAGCGCCGTCGCGTGTCCCAAGGGACAGAGGGCTGAAATACGTCCGCCAAATGGGCGATGGACCCGCCCCCTCGATGAGCAGCAGCCCGGCCCATTGGTCTTCCGCCTCATCGGGGTAGTCCGCTGCATGGTCTCCGCCGCGCATCATGTCACGTCCATGGTCGGCTGACGACCCGTCTCGCCGCGTCCCCGAGCCGACCCTCGCCTCCGACCCGGCCCGCCCCGCTGGGCCGGCCGCGACATTGGCACCGCTCCCAGCCGCACCTGCCGCGTCGGCCATCTGAGCGTCGTTGCCGCAGCCCGCCATCTTGGCCGTATGCTTGCCGCCGGCACACCGCGTCGAGCAAAAGACCTCGGCCAACGCCACGCTCCCTCCCCCCCTCACGACCACATGCATCCCCACCCCTGTAGGGACCGATCTGGTGCCTGCGCGGCCTCTGACGCCCAGTGGGTGCCCAGAGGCTGCCGGTCCACGCAATCTTGCCCTCCGGCTCGCATCGGCCATCCTTTGCCTCTCGCGACCGTTCGCACAGCGGGCTTCATCACATCGCCTCGCTCGAGGGTGTCAGGGGTCTCCCCGATCCCCTTTGAAGGCGCCGGCGAAGGCTGTACGCCCTCACGCCCCGTCGCGCGTCGGTACGCGCCACCCTGCTTGGTTGCCACTTGTGGCGGTCGTGGTGGCGGATCAGTCGATCTGCGCCCACTCCCCGGGGCGGCTCGAACCTCATTACCGGGGTATGTAGCATGTCTCGTTGATATTTGGACATTGGGCCCGGTAGCCGCCCTGCCTGATCAGTATTCATGTGGAGGATTGAACTGACTTGTGGCTCGCCCTTTGGGAGGCTACTTCCGTTTTCTTTATCTGTCCTTTCTTTTATCGTCCCTTTATTGGTGGTTATTCGATCTTCATGATCGCTCGGTCGATCGACCCCGCCCCTTACCGTCAGATAATAAAAGCACCATGGGACCGGGGTTCGACGTCGTCGGCACCCCCGGCTCCCCATCGGATGTTGCAAGAACAAAAGTTCTTCTTCTTCGCCTCTACGGCGATAGTGCTCACTTTATCGTGCGTCTACGGTCGGTCGCTTCGTACTGGTTGGTTAGTTAACCAGCGTCATTCATCCCACACAGCTGCCCGAAAAAGACCGATTAAAGCCTGAGGGGCGCGTCAGAGCCGAGATGTATCTGGCCGCGAACGTGCGCTTCGTGGTGGCGGACAGCTCGGCGATGGCCCCGCATGGCACCCCGACCGAGTTCGCAGTGGTCGCGCCCCCGCTCTTGAGCAGGGGCTTCGGAATGATGATTCGGATAAATCACCGTTCTGTAAGCAGCGGCATCCTGCTCGCAGCAACATCTTATGCTCATCAGTTTTTCCACGAAGGGCCTGAGCATGAGGTGAGCTTTCCAGCAGTGTCTTCTCTTTTGCTCTCACATTGGATGGCAAGAAGATTCCAACGGATACGTGGTGCCGTCTGCCCGCGCCTCGACCTCGCCCACCTTCAGGTGGGCCCTGTCACTGGCCCGCCTAAGCGACCAAAACCGGCACACCAACGCCTTCAGGCGCCGGCGCCGCGCGGTGGCGGCGTCAAGCACGCGGCACGCAAGGGCCCACGCCACCGTGGCCGGGAGCGGCTCACGCACGAAGTCCCGGCACGAGCGCAGCTCCAAATCGGCCCGATAGATGCCCTCCTGGGCCTCCCGCACCCGCAAGTCGTCGCAAAGGTTGGGGAGGCCGGCGGCGAGGTGCGTCGTCCGCACGGTCGCCCGCATCGGCTTTAGGCTCACTGCCCGGACGGACGCCCGCCGCCACTGCCACCGAATGAGCTCGGTGACGGCAGTGGTCGAGGAGAGAAGGGTTTACCGTCTTTGCCTGAGGACGTAGCGGGAGAAGGACACCCAGGGGGCGGCGTAGGTGGCGCCGGTGCCGTCGCCCACCGAGAAGCCCCGGAGCACGGTGGCCGCAGCGGTATCAGCGCCGCGTCCGGCATCGGTTCGGGCCACGAGCTCGCGGTGTAGGTGCCGCGATGCGCCGCCGCGGGCCCCACCAACACGCCGCGGGCGATCCGGGGGCGTACAGCGCCCGTCACCGCCTGTCGCGCGGCCCGCTGCATGCGGCTGTGCGGGCGGCGCGCCGCGGCTGCCGACCGCCCGCCGCCAACGAAGCGGAAGGCGGCCATCTGCCACTTCGGGTGCGGCACGGGAAGCTGCGTGTTTCCCGAGAGGAGCCTGCCGTCCTTCGAGGGAAAAAGGTAGGCCTGGTCGACCGCCACAGCGTCGGCCCACCAGGCCTGCGCCTGGCAGACCGGTAGGATGACCATCTCCGTCGCGCTGTCGGCAGCGATCTTGTACACCATGCGGCGGGCGTAGGAGACGGGGGGGAACATCCAGCGGTTTTCCGCCCCGCCCCAGTGGACCGAGAAGGCGTCAACGCCGTCACACCCCGGCGCCAGCATCTTGTAGAAGAAGCGAGTGCACTGAGTGTTGATGGCCGACGCGAACATGGCGATAGTCGGCGCCCCACTCTACATCTTGTCCAGCCGCGCGCCCACCGCAGCGCACAATGAGAGGGCGTCGCGGTCGCGCATCCGCGACAGGGGCCAAGAAGTCTTGAAAAAGACACCGAGAGACGCGACGACCACGTATAAGCGCCGCAACTCCGCAATTAATGCGGGGGAGCGGCTCGTAAAGCCGTTGATGACGTTCATCGCGACGCGGTTGTCGACACACACCCGCAGCAGCTCGCCCGGCTGCAGCAGCGACCACCCAAAGGCGGTAAGGCAGAAGTCCACTGCCGCACCCTCCTAAAGGTTGATATGCTGCTCCCGCTGCGCCAAGGTGAAGAACCCGGCGGCAGGAAGGAGCGTGCAAAAGTGGCCGCCGCTACCGTACGGCGATGCATCCGTCGTCAGCACCCCCACCGACGGCTGACAGAGTGCCCGACCGACGCCGGGCTCCATCGCCAGGCCGGAAAACCAGCGCAGGTCCTCCAGCGCACCGTGGGACAGGCGCGCAGGCCCGTTCCGACGGCGGCACGGCCCGACACCCTGGAGCACGGAGGGGCTATCTATGGACCCCGCCCGGTCGGCGCCGCTCTGAGCGTCGAAGAGCCGCCGCAGGAAGAACCTTGCCGACGGGACCGCTGGGGCGCACGAGACCGCCGTGCCCGTAAACCGCTGCAGGAGGTAGTGTCGGACGCGGCGGCCGTCGCGACAGGCCGAGGTCAACATTGCTCTGGCGCCAGCCACGAGTTTGCCGAGGCGGTCGACCAGCAGCAACAAAACCCGTCGGCACGTGTCGACTAGGAAGCTGAGAAAGGGCAGCACGCGCGAGCCCACTCGCTTCCCCTTCGTGGGGTGCACTTGCAACCCGAGCGACAAAAACAGGGACAGGATCTCCACCCTCCCGGCGGTGGCGTCCGCCATAGTGGAGGGGTGCCCGCGGCGCCCGGTCGCCGCGAAGTCGTACACGTAGGCGTTGACCTTGTGACCCCGCGCGCGCATCGCCGCGACGACGGGTCGCAGCACCTTGGTCCACGCCCACGGGGAGAGCAGCATCCCAAACGGGACGACACGCGGCTCGTACACCACCCCGCTCACGATGAGGCGGAAGGACTTGCGTTGGGCGGGGAGGATCCGGATGCGGTAGAACGCGTCGGTCACGTCCCGGGACACGAGATGCTCGCCGGGAACGAGCGAGGACAGGAACCCCGACAGCCGTTGGTACTTGAAAGGCCGTGAGTGGATGAACTGGTCGATCAACCGGAGGTCCACAACCAGCCGGTCCTTGCCACCGTGGACTACAAAGGACGGGGTCACCCAGGGTGGCCCCGCCCCAGCTGCCGTACACAGGAGGCTCACGTACCCTGCCGCGGCCCAGCGGGCGACCTCGACGCCGCACCACGTCTGCTCCGCCGCCGGAATCGGTTAGCCGCGCGACCGCGTTGGGGTCGGGGACCTCAACCAGGTAATTAAAAGGCCAAATAGAATGGTCCTCAAAGCCCAGGAAGCCGCCCCCAACCGGACCCACGCGGGCGCGAAACGCCATAAGCTGGCGTAGGGCGCGTTGGCAGCCGCCGCCATGTCCTCCGCCATCTGCTGGCGCTGTTGCCGCCTCCGCCTCTTGCCGGGGCGACACCGAAGCTTGCCTGCCTGTCGGGCGTCCTTGCCTCCCGGAAAGCGAGGGAGCAGGTCCGATCCCCAATTTGAGCGGGGGGTCGGGCGCGCCGCCACAGACCTGGTGGGCTTAGACCCGCCTCTTGGGAGGCCGTGGCGTCCCTTTCAGCTTTCCGCCACCGGCACCACCGGCACCCCCGCAGCCGCTGCCACTGCCGCCGCCGCCGCCGCTCCCGGCAGCGTCACCGCCGCGGCCATTGCCGCGGACGGCGGCTGCAGCACGGCGTCCGTGCTTGCGGGCGGCCGCCAGGACCAGCTGCGTGTCTTGGGCGGTCGCCAAGAAGTCGTAGCCCGGACAGTGCTGGTCCGGGCGGTTGTGGCGCTTGATGAGCGCGTGCAGCGTGGCCGACTGAGTCGATTCTATCAACGCTAGGTCGAGCACCTTGTAGCGCGTCGACGTTAGAACAAACAGCTGGCGCAGGGCCACCTGGGTGTCAACGTCAAAGAGCGAGACGGGGGTGTCGTCTACCTCCGCCTGCAGCTCGGCGCCCAACGCCTGGTTGTGCAGCGCCTGCACCCACGTACAGATGCTGTACATGAGTTCCAGCCCCGACGAAGACTTGCTGTGAGCACACGCCGCCAAGCGCTCGTACTACGTGCCGCCGACGACCGCGAGCGGCGCGGGCAGCAGCCTCGGTCGGCCCAGGACCGGCCGCAGTAGAAAGACGTGGATGGCCGGGCAAAAGAAGCGGACGCCCCGCGCCGCAGCCGGCGGGAAAGGGCTCCTGTGCCCGGTAAAGCCTCCTCCCGGCGCGTCGTCGTCCGATGCGCCGTCGCCGTTGGCTTAGTCGTCGTCGGATTCTTCAGGGTCTTCAGGGTCATCGGGGTCGTCGGGGTCCTCAGGACCCTCGGGGTCCTTGGGGTCGCGGTTGTTGTTGCCGTCCCGGCCGCCGCCGCCGCCGCCGCTGCCGCCACCACCACCACTGCCGCCGCCTCCGCCACCGCCGCTGCCACCACCACCATCGGCACCTCCACCTGGGCCACCAGCAGCGCCACCAGAGCCTCCTCCGGTAGCTCCACTGTGACCTGCACAATCGGCCGGCGGGGGGGGAGGGTTGTTGCCAGCAGGAGCACCGTGAGAAGGAGGAGCACCAGGAGGGGGCCGCTTGGAAGGGGGATGGCGTAGCTTGGGGGCCAAGGCGAGAAGGGCGGAGAAGCAGCACAAGACGAGGACCAAAAAGAACAACAGGGGTGAGGACACCCGACGCTTAACCGTTACTTCCCCGCCGAACGGACATCCGGCACGGCCGGGCAGAGCGGCACAGAAACCGTGTCCCCGAAGGACGTCCAGCGCCGTTGTCGGCGCCACGAGCGTGGCTCAGTCATCTTTCCCACAAACCAAGTAATCGGTAGACGCAATTTTACGCACAGAGAAAAACAGCGGACGTACCCAGAAATGGGGCGGGAGCGGGGACGCGGCGGCGCCTGCTCAAATGCCCTCCCCCGTGCCATCGTCGGCGGCGTTGCCGGCCGCCGGCGGTGGGGCTGTCAAGGACAGCTGCCCCGGTTCGGTTGCGGCGCGGCCCAAATTCGGCAGAGTGGGAGAGGGTTGGGAGCAAGCCCAATCCTGACAAGGCAGGCTGAATGGCCTGCCTGGAGAAGTAGCACCGATCACGGACGGAGTGATGCAAGAGTTTTCCGATGCATTGGCGAGGGAGTGGTGTCGAGTACTGCAACCTCACCACACGAAGGCCGAGGCCGCAGCAGGTGCGCTGCAGCTGGGCGGGTCACAGCCTTTCCCACCGCACGCAGCAGTCTGCTCCGTCGGCGTTTTGTATTCGTACGCGGCCACACCGCTTCCTACCACAGCCTGTACGTTCTTTACCTTTTTTCGCTACGAGGGGACCGGTGACGGGGGCCATCCCGCGTCAGACGCCAACCGGAGATGCAGCTGTGTGAGCTTACGCCGAGGGAGCCGCGGTGTGGGCACGCCCCTCTAGTCATTCCCTCCACCCGCCGTGGTGCGTGTCGCCACACGGTGCGCGCCCCATCGCCCGTGCCGATCATCAATGTTGCTACACACGTGCGCCAGCGGGCGGGCAAAACGCCGTGGAAGATTGAGATTGGAGTCGAGATATTTTGGTGTACTTGCATTCATTGACATCACATACCGATATCCTGCCGGATGTCCCGGAATGCTCTGACCGGTGTGATTCCGGGTTTGTGGCGTAACAGACGCGCTACACAAACCCGGATCTACAGTCATTTCACAAAAACCCTATCACTCCGCCCAAATTGACAGTGACCCGCACAAGTGACATGTCGCAAAATTCTATTCGAAAGCTGCTCTGCGCGGAGGTGCGACCTGAAAGTAATCGGACCTGTTCGGGGTCAGCACACGCGAGCGCCCATTCCTCGCCAGCACCAGCGGTCGTACTAAAGGACGGGAAATGTGATTTTCGAATTTCCACATCATTACGTACGTGATTGCGCGACAAGGTCCAGTTTCCACGCGTGTGGAACACGTTCTGTGGTCGTGGCAAGACGACCGCCTCCGTTCACACACGTGGCTCGCACAATGCGTGCAGGCTGAGAGTTCTTGCATTGATTGTTGCCCCCGTCATGGCCCCAGATTGGCTCACTGGTGTCACTGGAAATTCTCAGAAGTCTCCTGGGAGCGTCACCCAATGGGCGCCTTCGGTCTTGCCTTTTCTCAGAAAGAGCCTTTAACTTGTTTCCCCATTTCCTGCATGCTGTGAGACAGCACAGAGCGGGTTCGAGCACTGCGCCACACATCGTCCGCTGAGAAAGGTGCCCCGGACATCAAAACCCGCGATGAGGGCCGCAGCCCGTCACAGTGATGACCGAAGCGAGTGAGTCACGCGAGCCAGGACACCCACCAATTCGACTGACCCATGACTCGCCGTGTGCCAGAGACCAGCAGCTTGGCTTCCACGAAGATCCAGCGATGCATGGGCGCTCAAGCCAAGTGGAAGGACGACCGTTCCAGTGAGCCGCACGTCTGTACAATCAGATACCACAGGATTACTAGCCTCAATTCCCTCATGGTGTTCTGCTGTTGGGTTCAGGGTCGATTTCGATGGAATCTGAGAATGGATCGTCGACAAGGTTTTCGACGAGACTGGCAGCCCAGATCCACGGATGAATCCCATCGTCGTCATCCGCGTTCCTGCTGGAAGAACCGGCAGCCGCCGCGGCCGTCGCGCACCGCGTTGTTGCGAAAATTTGACAGATTCTGTGGTGTTGGACGTCTGTCGCGGTCTTTCGGGCGATCTTTTGGTGAAGCGCAGCCTCTCGGCGGGGCGCGCCTGGATCAACGGCCGCTGTGGGAGCGATTCCACGTCCCCCTCCCCCCCTTCCCCCTCGTTGGAAGCGCAACTTGGGCGCAGTGCCGGCTGGAATGGCATCCTGGCGGGGTCGGGACTGGATACCCCCCGCCTCCCCACCTCAGTGGCGTACTGAACCGAGGCGTGGGCTCGGTTCATGATTCCGCGATCCGTGTCGCCACGTCGTATTCGTGCGCATGCTAGAAGTGCGTGAGCCGACGATTTCCGGCGTGTCCGGTGCAAAAGCGCGCCCCATTTTAATTTCTCTGTGATGCTGATCTTTCATACGATACACTGGGCTGGATCAGCACCACCACCGATCGCTGGTGTCACCGGTACGTCGGTGTGCCCGTTTCCGCGCGCGCGCCGACGCTCGGGCCTCTCAAGCTGTCACGTACCGGAAGCGTACGTCTCGCGACGCTGCTCGTGCAACGAGGTGCCAAATGGATTGGAAAGGGGAACGTTCACGGCACGGAGGAGCGTCGTTTGATCTTGTTCCTGTGCTTTTTCCATGTCTGACGACCCGTTTCCTTTGACACCTGTCAGGCCGATCCGTGCGGCCTCGGCCGCCTCCTTTCTGTCAACGTCGCTTGTCCTTTCTTTTGAGTGGCTGCTTTTTCCCTATGTCAGATGCACGAAATCCACGTCGATCTCGCGTCCTCTTGTCGGTCAGGGGATGCGCGGGGGGGGTGAGGCTCTCAGCAGCTTGGCGTCTTTCGAAGACAGCGTCCCCACTTTGCGTCGACAGCATCCGTGCTGAGCCGGGAGGTGCGTGTTTGCCACAACGGGGAGTCGGGTGAATGCTGGCAGTCAGTGTGCCTGCAGCCTCGCGATCACGACCGCTTCTATTTTTGTTCCTGACAGAGCCACACCTGCCAGCTTCGTCTTTGCCACTTCCTCCCACCCTTTGTTTTCTCTTTTTGCCGTCTGTGCTTCCGATTGCCTTCCACGTTTTTGTACACCTTCAGACACAGTGAATCCGGGACGAACGTTGTTCGGTAAAGGTGGGTGGGGTTGGAGCGTCCCTGAAAGTGCCGCATTCACTCATGCCGGTACCATTGGTGCGCGTCGGCGGTTTCTCATCAGAGCTCCGGATTGCGTGTAAGTCGCAGCAGGAAGTTGTGAATACCGGCAGTCAGTGTGGCTGCAGCCCCGCGTCTCCGACGGTTTCTTTTTCTGTTCCTCACACAAGGACATCTGCCTCTGTTTGTCGCCACGTTCTTGCCTCTTCTATCCTTTTGGTGCTTTCAGTCTTACTCCTTGCATCCTGTTTCATGGTACTTTCTGTCCACAGTCAGCCACAAAGAAACCGCGTAGAGCCATTTTCATCCGCTTTAGGAGTCGGGGGGAGGGGAGGGTCTTCCGTACGGACGGTGTCGGTTCGACTCGTCGTTTCAGCGTTGAGGCGACCATTGCGGAGAAGCAGCAGTCGAGTAGGACTCATGTCACGATTGGAAGAGTACCTTGACACGCCCAGGGGATGTGTGAGAATCGTAGTCGACGTTGGTGTCAGAGACTCTTCAATGCCGCCATACCCTGTACCTTTCTGTGCTCTCTTTTCAGTGTTTCTTCTTGTGCCTTTTTGTGTGCCGTGTAACTTGTTCTGAGTGCCGCGTGTCTCGTCCTGTACACTACGGGTAAAACAGAGTACAGTGCCGCGCGGCACATTCGGGCAACTCTCAGTCGGACGCCACAGCTGCCCTGTGACAGCCACGGAGCTTTCCCGAAGAGAGCCACATGTGTTTCTGCATGTTGCAGCAGTGCACTGTTTTCTCATTATTTGGAACTATTCTTACGTGCTCTTGCTTGAGTGTTTCTGCTCTCCCGTCCGCATCTGCATGTCCCATACTTCTATTAGCAGACAGAGAAGGCCTCCATGGAAAATCGCCTGGCTCTTCGGCCAAATTTCGAGCAGGAGAACGTCTCACAGAGCAACAGACACTGTCGCGTCACACGGCTGGCGCTCTTCTTCGTGAGCGAGAAAGGTGCCTATGGTCTTCACATGACTTGGTGGCTACCAGCAGACACCAGAGCTGCATAGGCCTGTTAGTAACACATGTCTTACACGCATCAAGGGGATGCTACTTTTTGTGGATCATCTCTATCTTCCGAACGTAAGCGGGACCGCTTCTATTTTGGGAAATGCGTATTTGCGGATACACCGTCCCTGAGTATCTGCAGTCCACGAAATTGGCCGCAATGAGCTCGATAAATGCGACGCAACGAGGACACGACGTAGGGGCGCTCTCCGATTGACGCCACTTAAATGGCTGTGGAGTGTGCCCTCAGTACCGCCCGCTATGACTAATACCGAACAGGACTCCGCATGACAATTGCAGAGCAAGACTCTGCACGACTGTCTCCTACGTTTGCGCGTGACACGCAGCGCAACTTCCAGCGCATACAGGAGCGACTGCCGGCTCACCCACTTCTCATCCCCGATCAGCGGATGCCAGCGTGCCCACGGACTGTCCGCGGCCTCAAGAACGCGCCACATCCAATGGTAACTATGTACGCAATTGACGCGCATGATCGGACTTCTTCTCACCCAGCACACATTCAGCACAGGGCCTAGGCACACGCGCTGTCCAAGCCTATTTTGAATGCACCATTCATGCTGCGGGTGTTCCTGCGCCTTCTGTTGCAATTGGCAGAGGCTAAGTCCAGTACTCACCGCTCTGACGGGTCTTGCACCCGCCTCTCCGTACTTCGGATTGCGGGCTATGGGACGGCTGTCCTTCCCAAAGTAGCCCCCCCTATTCGGGCCCGGGGTTACTTTTTCGCCTCTCTTTTTCGTCTGTTTCCGTCTTGTTATTTTGGCGCCGGCCACGGCCCGCGCCGCCTCGTCTTGCTCGCCATCTAAATCTTGGCGTCTCTCTCTATTCCTAGCCTTTGCGCGCCTCTGCGCCGTCTCGGTCCTCTCGGGAAGTCGTCCTTTTGGGTCCTTTTCTTCTGTTGTGTCAGTGTTGCCACAGGGTATTTGCTCGCGCCTTCTTTGATGCCACGCTTTCTGTGCGCCACCGCATTCAGGTCTGTGCCGACTGTCGCAATTACGGAGAGCATTAAGGACAGTCGTGGTCAGGATTGTTGCGATCGACAGTCCCACAACACCCTGCTTACTAAGCCGCGCAAGGTACCCATCCTCCACCGACGTACTGTCGCTCGCTCCTGTTCATCATAAGCCGCGCTGCAGCGGACTGACGCAGGCCGGATGTTGGGGTCGGCCTTCCCCACCATGTGGATAAGGACCGTTCTATGACCTCGCCGTGTAGCCACCCACCCACCACCTGCCGAGCTGCCGGTCGTCCCCATCACCTCCCCTTGAGACAGACCGCAAGCAGGGTAAGCAAAGGCGGCGTCGATTGTGTCTGTCACGACCAAAGCTTCCTCGATGACGCAGGCATCGCCCGCGTTGCCTGAAGCCACCGCAGGGATCCGCGGGCCCGCATGCCGCTCGAACTTTGGAGGTTCTCGGCCGTGATTTTGCCGGCTTCAGCCTATGAGGATGTTGACGTGCCTCCCCCGTGGCCCCGCAGAAACGCTCTGGCCTGCGTTCACAGTGCGTGACGCTCGCGGCAGCCCCCCGCGGACCGTGCATAGAACCTCACGAACCCTAGGGGGGAGACGACGCGCATCGACAGCATGCCGCGAGCGGGTCGACGGTGGACGGGGAAGAGACTATGGTGGAATGAGCGTGCCTGTCGGGGCTGGCACCTGCGCTTGCCGCGGGGGCCGTGAGCTCTGTCGCTCTCGTGGTGATACCGTCGGCGTAGGCTGTTAAGCTGACCATCAAACACCTTCGAAGGACCCATACCATCCTTTGGGTACCACACGAGGTTATTTCGGCGCTGCGGCAGAGCAGTTGCGGAAGGTGTGTGTGGCAGCTTCCCACTGAAGTCTCCCATCAGGCGTCGACGCGGCTGCGGACATACGAGTGTCAGTGCCGGATGAATCCGCGTGCCTGTGACGGCGCCCTCTGTCGAGTGCACCATCGGACCGAGGTTCGCGAAGAGCGCCTCGACCTGGAGGCGCTTCTTCGTAGCGGCGTCAGTTTTCGACAGCGACGGCCCCGAGGGCCGCCTACTAAAATCGTCCATTGCGGCCTGAATGATCATGCACTTGCGCCAGAATATACCTAACACCGGTGGGAGCATCTTGGACAAGACGTAGAAGGGCAGCTTCATACCGAAGCGCAACACCAGGGGAATGAATACGCGCGCAGGCACGCGGAAAGCAAGCCGGTGCTTGTTGGAGGGCAACACGGAAAAGTGGAAGAAGGCCTGGATGATGTCCCAGCTGATGATGTTATCGCCCAGCGAGAGCCGCGCCGCGTATCGAGGCAGGCTGTACTACGTGAAGGTACGGACGTGAATTGCACAGTCCTTTTGCGGAGCGGTCCGCCGCAAGGCCACGCTTGGGATGGTGTACCACAAACGTGCGAGCCACATCCGCATCCGTCGCCACCTCGTTTGCTCACAGCTCGTAGTCGAAGACTTTTGCGAGCCACGAGTCTGGCGTAGAGTGCCAGAACTTGAGGTCCTCGGGCGCTTGTCGGTAGGACGGGCAACGGCGTTTCTGGGAGAAGTGGGACAAGAGGATGCTATAGACATACCTGAGCCAACGGAGGACCTAGAGAGAGGCGCTACAAATGACCCAATGCCGCAGAGACGCGCGGGCCGTCGCCGTTTGCGCGTGGGGGTGCGTCCGGGCAGCTTCGGCTGCCAGCCGCCGGGAGGCGTATATTCGATCCGACCTCTGAGGTCTGCAGCAATGGTGGCTTGAATGGGTTTCCGGCCGCCCCGACGGAAGTCGATGGGCGGAACCCGATTGCAGCTGCCCTTCGGAAGAAGGAGCGGCCGCGCAGCGTCGGCGCGTGCGAGGCAGAGGCAGCTGGGGTTGAGGCGGCGCCGCAGCCTCCGACGTTCCCGTCCCCACCTCCGCCGCCGCCACCGCTACCGCTGCCGCTGCCGCCGCGCCAGTTCGCCCCCCCGGAGGCACAGTTAAAGTAGAGACCCCCGCCGCGGACGTCGCCGTCGCCGCAACTCCGGCTGTGACTGACGCTTCCCCAGCCTCCGCCGCGTCCATTGGAGGACCACGCACGGGTGGCGTGTCAACGGAGACATCGGCAGCACCCGCATTCTATTAGATGAGGAGGCTGCCTTGGAGGCGGCGGGCGCTGGCAGGGATCCCCGCGGGACCCGAGGAGGGTGTCGATCGGGAGTCTGGTTTCGGGAGGCAGCTCATCACTCTTCACGAGCGGCGCCTGCTCCCGGAAGATGGAGTGCATGCGGCGCGCCAGCAGCGACGACTCAAAAAGGGAGGTCTTCGCGGAGTAGATGATTTCGCTGTCATGAGACGCGAGCATTGCGTAATGGAGGTTAGCGGACAACGTGGGGTTGGAGTAATTCCTTGACAGGACGCGTTAACACATGGAGAAAATGAGATAGAGCTGGAGCAGCGCGGCCCTCGTGTGGATGATCATGTTCAGCAGCTCTCCGGATGACATCTCGCAGCGCTGACGCGCCTAATCGATGTCTACAAAGCCGTTTTGGAGCTCACGCGCCAGGGACCATCCGTTCTTGACAGAACGAGCGTCGCCAACGACGGGGGACGGCACCGACACCAATGCCTCTGTCCATTCTGAGTCATATTGCACACGAGCGGGGCGGCGGAAGCGGTCCTCGCAGTCATCGGAGCCGAACCGCGGCGCGTAAAATATCCAAAAAGGCGTCCAGCGGCCGACGGCGCGCTTCTCGATCGCTTGGTAGAGGCAGGACGGCGGCGTGGCCCACGAGAGGCGGCGAAGTGCAGCGCCCGCTGAGGTGGCCGCCGATACGCCAGTGGAGGAGAAGTCGGAAACTGTCCCACGGCAGGTTGTCGCCGTCGTCAGCGTCTACGTTCACGTCCTCGTCGTCTTTGTCGTTGGCTGCGAAGGCCGGACGAGCGCCGCGGGGTCGGTTGCGTCGGAGGAAGCCGCCGTGGGCATCACCACAACGGCCAGTGGGCGGGCCGACAGGACGGGGAAGGGGGAGAGGAGGCTAGGGGACGGAAGGAGGGGGGGGTAAGCTCTACCGCCGCAGCCGTCGCCGCCGCAGCCGGCGCTTCCAGGCTCCATCTCGTCGCCTGAAAAGTGCTCGACGCCGGGAAAGTCTTTCAACGCACCCCGCAGCAGCCCCAAACCTAGGATTTCTTCAGAAGAAAACACCGCCGCAGCACGCAAAAAAAGAAGGCACACGAGCTAAAGCTCATTCACGTGATCCCGAGGAGGGTCGGAGGGGCGACAGATGCGCCCCGGACGCCGCGGCCCCCCAAGGGGGGCGAAGTTGACACAAGCGCCTGTATTAGGCCGCATCTCAAGTACCGCCGGACCAGTGACGCCAAGGAGGCCTCAGACGTCGCCTCAGTGCACGGAAGGCACCGATCGCGAAAGAAGACGGACGAGCCAAGGAAAAAGGGAAAGGAGCAGAGCGGAGCTGAAAGAAGGTCAGTGCGACCAGAGCCCCGCCGCCTCCCCGCGTCGCCATCGTACAAGCCAGCTGCCAGTCTTAGTTGTGCATCATCTGGCGCGAGGTAAACCTGGACGTGCACCTCAAAAACGGCCGATTCACTCGATCGACGGTTACCAGGAGATAAAAAACTATATCGAAGCACAACTGTGAGCATGGTTTGTGTACGTGCATCTGCAGCAGCGCTTCTGCCCAGTTGCAGAGGAGCTTCCGCATGCAGCAGTCAGTCGCCGTCGCCCACAGCGCCTGCAACAATGCTCTTAGTGCGGAAAGAAAGGACGGTCACGCGCCGGTGTGGCTGCATCCTCCGCAGCCTCCGAGCACCGCGCTGGAGCCCGGCTGGCGCCGCGGACCAGGGCCCCACCCACGCGAGCCTCAAAAGACGCGGCAGCGGCGTGAGCACTAGTTCTGAAAGGTGGGGAATCTGAGAGAGGCCCTGAAGGCGCTCCTGCCTCTTCCTATTCTACGGCACACGTCGTCCGTCCGGGGCACAGTGCGGTGGCTGTTCACGCGGCACGTTTGAGGCCTGGACAAATGCGCCCTCGCAAGGACAAAGAATCAGGCGAATCTGTATGACGGTGCTGAGTGCGTGTTTTCCCTCGAACGTCGTGACGAGTAGCCCGAGCTCCCTGGCGTTTTCGCCAGAGGGGCCATCTTTCGCATTTAGCTGACTTTACCTCTCTTGGTACGTGCCGAAAACATTCTCATCCTCCGAAATGGTGTGCTAGTGGATGTGGCGAACCCATTCAATTTGGCTGCGGTGGTGCGCCGTGTGCCGCTGAAAACGTAGCACGCGCTCGTGAGAGCAGACCTTATGTTCCTGAAAAAGCGTTGGGTCCTTGATGCTAACGTCTTACTCTGACTCCGACCGATGGGGATGCAGACGAACATTTGGCCTCACCAGGTCGGGCTCGACGTCCCAAAGCTCTGTGGGCGTGTGCTCCAAAAGATTGTCTGTCTTCTCCAAGGGGTTCAGTGAGATTTCTCCGGTGGAGGATATGGTGGTTACGGACGCGCCACGCCGGTACTAGTTCGTAGCTTCCGGGTGCGTACGGGGTGGGCTCAGATCCACAGGTCAGCGGCTATCTGGGAGCGAAAGACGACGCTAACGGGGAAGATGCTTCCTGGCGGCGACTACCTTTTCAGGCGAAATTAGGCGTGCAGTAGCGCATGCCACTGGGTCCTCTGTTCTAGGCCTCCGCCCCGCACCGCCGGATCCGTTGCCTTCTCCGCGGCAACGCAAACGAGGTCGTGAGGGTACATAAGAACGTATGCTCTGGCAGTAGCTTCGTCGAACAATCTGAAAGAGGTCCTCCCGATGGCAGCGGCAAACGTGGCAGCCGTGGAAGAAGACCTGGCGCCACCAAGTGCGATGGCTAGTTGACTTCTACCCCATCGCCTCCCCTCGAATCGCCAGCCACGTGGGCTGGCGGCGGGTTGGTCCGGTTTCAGGCGCCGATGATGCCGGAAGTGTCCATGGAAGACAAGACGGGCGTCATCTTGGCACATAATGAGCGCGTGTGCCAAGCTATCGGCGCTCTCTCCCCCATGCAAATGGGAACCTATCTGTTTCTGCTGCAATTCTGCACTGACCCGCAGCCCATCAGCCAAGTATTGGCTGCCGTGCCACATTAAACAGCAGGATGGTTGTGGCGGTTGACCGGGTCATGCAGCACGCGCTGCGGTGGCTGCTGAAAGAAGAGTGGGAGTCGGCGGCCACATTCAAAGCGCTGTAAGAGAGGGGCAGCGCTGCTGCTGTATTTGGGGGGCCATGAATGTGCGAGGACCGCCGACAGTCGCTTCTGCCGCCGAAAATATGTTGCGAGATAAAGTACTTCTTGCGGTCGGGTCGGCGGAAAACGCCGGCACTGGAGGCACCCGCGGGTATTTGATGGGCTCCCCGCAGGAAGCGTACGGTGCTCTACCCTCTGCGCCTGTTTCAGCCGCGTCAGTAACCCGGGTGGGTCCGACCTTCCTACCCCCCTGAGGCATCCCCACGTGCGGCGCCGGGTGCGAAGTGGCCTCCCCGCCCGGCCCTGACGCGCCAATGTCGGAGCCTAGAGGCTGTTTCCTCTTTCGTTGCCGCCACCGCGGCCCGCCGTGGCATGGAAGACCGCTTCCCATTTCCGGTAGCCGTCCTCTGCCACCTCACATCGACTGCCTGGCGCGCCGCGGGCCGACCTGGCGCCACCAGCTTCAGAGGTCGGAGGCGCCCTGCCGACCCCAGCGTCGGGCCCTCTCCACCACGGAGGGCTCCCGTCTGTGCTCTCGTCCCTAGCCCACGCCGCCCCTTTGCCAACCAATCACGGTCTGCGGCGGCTTGTTTCCGCCGACTATGCAGCCGCTCACTGGGCTGGAGTGGCCTTGCCGTCCTCCGGCCAGCCCCTCATGATGCCAGCGGTGACTGTTCCCTCTTTGGGAGCGCGCAGCACATGGAGACATCTCGAGGCCTGTCTTTTCAGGGTCCTACAGACTGGCCGACGCCCAGTCCCTCGGGGAGTGGTGCGGCGAGCTCATGGCCACTGCCTAAAGCGCGTCGACCGCCCAGCGTTTGGTCTTTTCGCCACGTGGTCACCACGAGGTCATCGTGTGGGAGCTGTCAGACGGTCATAAGACGACTTGCCCTGTGGACGCAGCGGCGCTCGCCGCCATCTCGCTGCCGCTGACACCCTTATCACCTCCCCACATCCCTCCCCCCGCGCCGCCTGTCCCCCCTCGCGCATTCGCGATGTGCAGCTTTCGTGACGCCACAAGACGGTTCTATCTTCTGTTAGTCGAAGATCTTGTCTATTGAGACAGTGCGACCGCGGCTTCGACAAGCACCATCACCCACATTGCCACGACGTCCTGGTCGGGATCCAGCTGCTTGGCAACACGAACGAGTCAAGCTACGACGGATGCGTCCGCGTTATTATCTTATTGACCCGCGGCGCTCTCTGTGCCTCCCGTCGACGAGTACGCTCGACCCCAACACACACTTGTGCGCTCACTCAGACGCCAGAAAGTCTGAAAACGTGCTCTTGGGCCCGCATCCCGGTGGCACTTGTCCGGTTTACCTGACACGGTTGACCCCCGCACGGTCCTGGGACGTCACAAGAGCGCCGAAGATTCCTTTTACACAAGGACTGCTCTCTCCTCTTCAGCGAAGGAGACAACTGGCCTCGCGCTATATCTTCCAAAGCGGTGGCTCTCGTTTGCAAAGGTATGTCCTCAGCCTCGCAGACGCCCAAGCGCACGGGCTCCCTGGAGCCCACGTCTTCTTGAACACGAGCGACGCTCACTCCTGTGCTCTCCCGCTGTCGTACGCGTCCATATAGGCACCCTACCCTCCTGTAAGGGGTGAAAGAGTTGCTCAGGCATCCATCCCGGGACCTACAGGCGATTCGCCAACCATCTAGCGTGGTCTCGCGTGGTCTAGCGGTATTGGTGGCCACCACCTGCTGTCTCCTATTAGAAGCCCGGTTTCTGCTCTGCCATTCACAGATGCACCATCGTCACCGTTCTGGATAGGCTGACGCGACCAGGTCTTGGCGCATTCGAACAAATTCCGCCGGCGATGGCGCTGTTCCCGCCTTGCATGGGTAGGCCCACTCAAGCGAATCACACGGCCCGCCTGTCATCTAGAGCGCTGTTAGTCTGTCAGGCGCTTTTGGGGCATCCTTGAAGCCTGCAGCTTCCCATACCATGACGAATAGCGTGGCACAGCAACTGGGACTGCCTTGGCTGAAAATCCATGTTTGCGGCCGCGAATTACGCTTGGAGTGCGTTCTGGAATGCTCCGGTTGCCACAAGACTCCCAAAGCGACGCCGTCTACTTCTATTTCTGAGGCTGCCTCTGACTCGTGCGCACTCGCCACGCACGCTGTTGGGGGGGGCCACAACCCCAAACGTGGCCTTAGCCCAACCAGTATCTGGTAGAGAGTCGGCTCTGAGTCTTCCGGCAGCACCTAGGAGGTGGGACGCTGACTCTGCGCTCGACGCAGACGACTGGCAACATGGTCTTTGACGACACGACGCACATGCTGGTGGTGTCGTGGGTGCTGTTTGATGTATTCACCAAGAAGGAGGATGCTCGCCGCTTTGCCTGCCATCGATCGACGGTGCAGGGGTGGGTCAGCGCCAATATCGCGTCCGGCCAGTGGTGGCCTGACGCGTTGTTGCGAGACCGGCATGCGGACAACGTCATCTAAGACTCCCACTCCCTTCCAGCCGTGAACGCTGTCCTCCTGTCAGACCCGGAGCAGCTGATAGGGGAAAAAAAGGATTTCTTTGCTTTTCTGTCTACCCTCTCTGGCTACCGAGACTCCTACAAGACGTCTATCGGCACGCTCGACCGAGTCCTACTCGCTACCGGTTTTACCTACCGCCGGTTGTACCGAAAGTGCACGGAGCGCGACCAAGAACGACGTGTGGCGTTTTCGCGCGTCTTGACGGCAATTCCTCTGCGGTGCATCGTCGCTGTTGACGAAACGCACAAATATGGAGCTGATATGCGGAGACGGCGCTGCCGGTGGTTGCGCGGAATGCGCTTTGATTTCCTCTCTCGGGCTGAAAAGAACATGCTCTGGACTTCAACAATGATGGTAATATCCTACGAGACGGGAGTCATCCACTGTGTGACGACACCAACACCCCCGGCGCAGAACTCCGACGACTGGATAATCTTCCTCGGGGGGCTGCTGCCGACGATGAACGAGTTCGTTCCGGGGTTGCTTTTGGCGCTTCAGCCCGAAACGTGCGTCCTACTTTATGACAATGCGCCCATCCACTCTGCTGAAGCGGACCCATGGATTGCGGCGGCAGGCGTCTTCCCTTTGCGGCTGCCTCACTACAGCCCGGATTTCCAACCAATCGAGGAGGTGTTCAGTGAGCTTTCGAGCGTGTTAAAGACGATGCATCACGCGGTCCCGGGGGAGCCAGACGCCCTACGCCACGCTCTGGCGATTGCTCTCTTGAAGGCGGAAAACATAGGTACGCACTTTGAGCATTGCCTTATGGAAGCCGTCCGAAAAATGCCGGTGCTGGCTGGCCAGGAGGCACCGTGGAGAGAGGCCTTTGAGCCGATGCCGATGGAGCGAGAGTAGAGCATCATAGCGTAGGTGAGTGAGATATGCAAAGAACCGATTATTGTCTAAGGTGCACAATGATTCAAAGACAAGGACATGGCGCCGCCGAAAAACGCTCAACGCCGGGAAGAAACCCAAAGAGTGACCGTGTCAATCAAGCCAGCAGAGAGGTCCCCAAATGACGGGTGGTCCTCCCCGGCGTCTCCCCACTCTCTCAGAATGAGCGCCGCCACAGCCGTTACGGTCAAAGATGAACCGGAAAAGTTGTGCCCGCGGGCAAATTGGCCCTCCATCCCCGCTCGCGCCTTGCCGAAAAATCCGCTTCTCTCGGTCGAAGGGCTTGGCTCATCGACGAAGATGCCGAGGCTCTCGGAAAGCCTCGCTGGTCCGAGGCGGTTGAATGCGACGCCTTCATCCGATGCCGATGCCAATCCGGGATCTCCGCCCATCTTGGCTACCATAGATTGGTTCTCACCCGCCTGACAGACTTGCGGTGGGGCGGTGCCGGCCCCATTCGCCCCAGGCTGGCCCGTCGACCCATTGCGGAGGTTGTGCGCGTCCCTATGCAAGGCAAACGACGAAACCGAGACAGTCAGACATACAGGCGACTGGGTTATTTCCCGATTGCAGCTCTCTCTCTTGGCTGGAAAACGCGAAAATAGGGAGTACGATACATACCAGGCGACGGGGGAGGAGGCTCCACCAATGTACAATCGAACCGACCCGACTGGTCCACTCATCGTGCTCATCAACGCGCGAATGCGGTCCACGTGGCCTTTGTGCTTGGTTGCACTTGCCTTCTCAAGCCACTTGTGAATCCCACGTCGAACCACATCCGAGTTTGGGATCTCTCCAGGAGCGGACTCTCCAAACTCGATGCCGGCCTGCGTTGCTCCAGCGAACAGCAAGGAGGTGTTTTCGTTCATGCCCCCCGCAGTCCCCCCCTCGTGGGCCCTATGGTAGGCAGCTCCACGAGGGTTCGTCACGAGAGCCGCCCGCGCGTGCGGCCCTGTCAGCTCGTCCGCCACACGGGTCATGGAGGCAGCTCTGGCCGCCGGGGGTAGGCTGGTCACGTCTGTTCGCAGCTCCGCCTGCTTTCGCATGGCGACGGCCCCGCCCCTGTCTGCCATCTGGGCTGCTGCACGGCGTGCCGACTCTGCCTCGCGCTCGAGATGCACGGGCTGCGTCTTTCTACAAACCAGAAAGCGGGGCTCGAAGCGCGTCTCCCTCGTTTTGACGATGGAGAGCCGACCTGTTTGAGTGCGTCCTAGAGTGAAGGCCTTCGTCAAAGATATGGTATGGGGAAGGTGTCCCTCCTCAAAGCAAAGTGTACAGCTGTGAAGCTCAAGTAGCGGATATCGAATAGCACTGATCAGCGAGTGACAATGACAGTGACACCAGAGTCAGAAACTGTCACCGGACGACGAAAGGAGAGAACACAAGCTCCAGAAAACACGATAAATAAGCATCCCGTCCGCAAAAGAAAAACGAAACGGAAACGCACACTGCAGTCTTCCGAAAGTTTTCTTAGTAGTATTCACAGCGCGTTGTGTGCTCTTCCCTATTTAATCCTCGCCACGGTTTAGGAATTGTCAAGGGATATGATCGAGGATAGTTTTTCTCACTCAGCGAGATCGATTCTGAGGGTTGGTCAGACGAGTTTTTCAGAAAAGCGTGTGACGAACCGAGGATCAGTGGAGGAAAGGGCGTGAACATCTCCCACCGTTGATCTTGGCGTCATCTCATAACTGAAAGAGGAACTGACCGGGAATCAGTCGCCAGGACATCCTGAAAACTGATCCGGACGACCGCCAGTTCTTTTCCTGAGGATGGTAGAGAGGATCGAGCTGTGAATCGGACGGAGACTGGATGCCGGATAGTCCGCGAGATCAATCGGAGGACAGGGTGAAAGCCTGTCGCCTGGATCAACTGGCAGAATGGCCTGCGCTTCACCTCAAAACGATCTCTGGTCTTTGCACCGGGATAGTCTGCAATTCCACTCTCTGAGACTGTCGTACTGAGACTCGTGGGGACTGTCATCACCAGCGTGGAGATCATCTGGATGTGACCAGAGTATACGGCTCGGGCTTGCGCCCACATGGAGTCGCTCCACCCGTGACTGTAACGCACGAGGTCGGGCTCGTGGTAGCACTCTTCGTGATGCACCGCTCCAGTCCAAGACGCCCCCAACTGTGCTGTGCCGTACTACTTCGTGCTCCTGCAGGTGACTGCAGCCACCCTGTGCCTGATCTGCTCCGTCGGTATCGTCCAGTTGCGGTTTGCTGTGCCAGGAGCCCGCGTCCCCGGCCCGCCATTCGCCTTGAGCTCTGCTGTGTGTGCAGTCTCATCTCCACCGGTTGTGTAACGTGACCGTGCTGGGTGCGGGGCACTCGTCGTCTTCGCACGAGGCAGTGTCATCCCTGCAGCCTCCTATCGTGGTACCCCCTGCCCTGCCACCTCGTGTTGTCTTCGCCAGGCCGTCGCTTGCTTTTATTTGTATGGGAGTTTCGCCGCTTGACAGAGGCATAGATTGTGGTTACACCAAGCGGTATGAAGCGGCGCAGGCGTGGCCCTCGTGGATCTGCTTTCTTCAACTTTTCAGACGAGAACCTCCGGCACATGGAGTCGCAACTTTCCGCGAACGCCCCAGCGGAAAACACCGCTGATAAGGATAACCCTGTAAGTAGCAGTGCGGGGCGGATGCAGAACTCTGCATACAGCAGGCCGCCCACAGCGGATACTGTTCATGGTGATGAAGACCCCTCCATGGCGTCACTGTCTGACGGTGATGCGATTACGTCGGAAGATACGGCCTTTTCCAGTGAAGAGGAAGTCTTAGCCGGGGCGTTTGCGTCTCGTCGTGAGTTCGTGTGCTTCACCTACCTCTTCGGGCGCGCCCGTGTTACTCTCAGGCAGTATGACATTATGCGAGAGGCCGAAAACTCGTTTGACCCTGAGGAAAGGTGGCCGTCACGGTGGCGACTGCAGCAGCTTCGCAATCACATGCTGCAGTCTGCTGCTCCCGTGCGCAAAGAGAGAACGACTCGCCAGCTTCCTCCTGGAAAGGGAAAAGCCCTGAGAACGCTACCTGATGTAACTGTGTCATACCTTACGTTCTCTGAACACATCAAGAGGGACTTTGGGGATCCTGTGACGGCATCTCTGTTTCACAGCCACGGTGACGCGCGCATTGGAACAGTTGAGCGTCCCGCAGAAGTTTTCCAAACAGTAGCTGCCGGGACCCCGCTCGCTACAACTTCAAGAAGGCTTTCGTAATTAACCAATACCGGTACGGCCTGGGATGCATCGCAGAGATCTTCCTGGATATCACAACCAAGTTGAAGGCCCAGTTGAAGAGCACCGCAATAGCTACGGATGGACAAGTCACGATCTCACCGGCGATGTATGCCCGTTCCCACGCACTTCGAGTTGGTGACTTGCTCACGTGTTTTGAGGTCCTTCCAGGCCTCCTTCCTCCGGAGCCCTGGAACTCATGCATCTCAAGCCAGCGCACAGTCACGCTGAGGATGAGTAGAGCCGGTGAAGTGTTTTTCATCAACGTCAGGAGCACACCCGGGGGCGAGAAAGACTCATGGACGGCTCTGACTGCTCCAATTCCCATTGAGCTGGCTGAAGAGGCTCTGCCCGCTGCCGATGACATCCCCGAAAAAGACCCGTACACTATCTACCTGTCACTATACGGTGACGAGTTTAGTGTCTACAAGCGCAGACGTGGGAGCTTGGAGGGATACTACGGAGCGTACACGTCCCTGGCCCTTGCTGATCGTTCGTTTTACGTTCGGCCTCTCTTCTATTTGCTACCGGGAGATTTCCCAGAGCCGTTGATTGCTCGCATTGTCGACGACATCATAAAACTGAGCAAGGAAGGCTTGGTTGTCTACGACGCCTTCAAGAATGAGAGAGTCGTGGTTCGAGTGTACTTGTGCCTTGCGGTATTCGATTCTCCTATGGCTGCAAAGTTCTCCAACTCTATCGGAGCGAGTGGCACCGAGCACTGCACAAGCTGCGACATTGTCCATCCAAAGAACACCAGCTGCAGGAAGGAACGCGCCGTGAGCAGTACCGATTCGTTTGACGTCCAGGACACGAGATATTCCAGAGTTCAGGAGCGCACCCAAGCGATCATGTCAGCCGTTAAAGGATCAGTGGATCAGTCAGCAGACGCCTTGAGGGAAGCCCTCCTGGTGAATGGCGTGACAGACAGACTTGGAAGCAAGCTGATGCGGTTACATGAAGCCCGGGGTCCCGGAAGCTTTGATATACACGAACACATCATCGTTGCTCCCTCGCACCTTCTTTACTACAACCATGGGTCTCATCTCTTGAAGGAAGCTTACGATGCACTCCCTGTGCAGCAGCGAGACAAATTTACGAAGGAAATGCGTCGAAGTGCAAAGCATGTACCGACGCATACTATCCTTTCTTCATTCGAGCCTGAAAAGATGGGTGGAACAACGTTGTCAATGTCGGACTGCGCGGTGCTGATCACGGTGAGTCCTACAGTTCTACAGTATTTCGTACACACGAACACGACATCTCCGCATGCAGTTGCTGCTCTCGGTGCTCTGCAAGCTCTGCGACAGTTCGCTGCTGCCCTTTTTTATCGTCCAACGATTTCGTTAGACGGAGAGTCTGCAATGAGGGAGAGGCCAACCGTTGTTGCCCTTCAGTGGCTGGGTGAGGGTCTCATGATTCAGTTGCGTCGACTTCTACCTTTTGACGGCAAATGGAAGCGACCATCTGTTCATCGCGTGTTGGAGCTGCTCTATCGTACTCTTCCTCTGGCGCAGCTTGGGTCTGCAATATGCGAGCTCATATTTGAGAAGTTTCACCAACAAGCCAAGCGCGAAGTGGAACAGAGCAGCAACAGAAACCCTTCTGAGTACGCCATGCAGCGATGGCGTGAAATAGAGACCTTGTCAAGGGCGCTGTCCATGCCTTCGGACCACAGCATTCCTCCTTCATGGCTGCTCGGACAAAACGGAAAGCCTTTGAAATCCGTTGTGTTCCACCAGCTTGCTCCTCAAAAGCGCTACACAACTGCTACATTCAACACGTGGTGCCCCAGGACAGCTCTGCACGCGGTTTCGGCCACAACAGAGGAGTTCTGGCGAGCCCACGCACCCAACGCGGCGGTAAAGTTCTGGCGGAAAGCCCGCCACCGGCAGCGGGCCCTCACAATACGAGAAGGTTCCACTGTGTCTATATCTAGCAGGGTGGAGACTTCCACGAGATTATCCGGCTCCTCTTCAGTCGGCGGCGAAGCCGTTCACTTCGTCCGGGTTCAAACGATCGGGACAATCGATGGCGATGTATACCTTGCCTGTCTTGCTTGGAGAGAGCCGGAGACGGAGCCATCCGTATTGGGGCAGCCTGTAGTAGTCAGACGTGATGCTGCGGCCGGTGTCACTCTCGTACGAGCCGAAAGGGTCCGGAGGATGGCGTTCGTACTGCCGTGCGGGAACAAAGACGTCATGTTTAGTAAGAGGTCAGGCTTCAATTTTAAGGGTGGTTGAGCGCGCGGACGCGGCTGGAGTAGTTAGCAGGCTTGTTTTGCTGTAGATTTTAAAACAATGCGATCCTATTTTACGTCGTGGCCATCAAGTTAAGGGCGGGCACGACAGCCAGCAAAGAACGGCCAAACTACACCTCGTCACTTGAAAAGAAGCAGAATAGCATAAAGTACTCACATTCAAACACGCAGCTCACTCATGCCCGTCCTCCACTGCCGTTGCCACCCATCGTCTTGAGCTTCTCGATCAGCAAGTACGTGCGGCCGTTGGGAAGCCGCTGTACAACCAGAGGAGCGTGACACCCGAGAAGACCAGGTTCCCCGTCATGCTGTGCCGCTTTGTAGTGGGACTCGTCGTACTTCGACGGCGCGCAGCGCCAACAGCAGATAGGGGCCCGCGGTCCCGCTCCCGCTCCCAGCTGCTCAATGCACGTCGGGCACACAACGACAGAGAGCCAGGTGACAATCCCACAGTGTGGGCACGCAGCACCGTCCCCTGAGAAATCTGTGCCCGCGCCCTCCTTCTCCTCAGGGAGCGCAAAGGGCTCTCCTGATGGTTTGATGGCATTTTCGACGATAAAACGTCGCACAGGCTGGGGAGCCTGGTCAAAGTCCACCGCCGACGGCTTCTTGCCACTCCAGGCTGGATTCGTTTCCGTATTCGTGTACGAGAGGACGGAGTCGAGGTACTGGGACAGGTAGGACACCATGTCACCAAGGTCCCGCTGGAATTCTGTCGGCTCCAGGGCCTCATAGGCAATGGCGTCGTCGAACCACCATTTCCCGTCAGCGAGCTTCAAGGCACTGAGCACCAGCAGCTTCTCAACAGGAATGAGCATCCCAAGCTTTCCGCGCCAGTGCATGGCGTGCTCAATCGCATGCACGAGCCAGCCCGTGCACGCGAGGTTCACAGCCGAGGCCACATTAACTCCCGCGTTGAACCCGCTGTGAGGGACCTCGTAGCCTGTCACGACGAAGTCCCCAGGCTCCATTTTGTGGAAACCCACACGGACACCATGCGCGAGGAAGAAAGAGGCAGGCCATAAACTAGCCTTGAGCCCCAAGACCTGCCAGACGTCTCCTCCTGCGGCTGCGAGAACGACTGGATCCATGTGCTCAACCAAGACGCGTACCATACGAGGAACTTCGCATTTGGCAATGAAGAACAACATTTTTCTTGCCCCGGACTGCAAGTACGAGACACACTGTAGCAGGTGGTCCTCAACGTGCCAACTGAAGTGGGATCCGGTAGTGCCCATGTACAGGAGATTTGTGCTGATACCTTCGTATGTGGCGGCGTCACCAAGCATGCTGTGATGGTTCAGAGTTCGGGGGCTCTCCAAGCGTTCCGATGGGGGGAATGGAACAGCCTTAGCAGTGCAGGGGGGGTCTCCCAGAATCCTACCACACCCATCTTCATTTGACGGCGTTAGGTCCGAGACGTAGTACACATCGACTGGTGTGGGCTTTCCAGGCCCCATGACCTTCTTCTCGTGGCCACCAGATGCCCTTCCTCTCACCCACGTCACATTTGGATCATTGACACAGGCGAGGAACTGCGGCACACCAAACTCATGGTACTGTTCGAGAAGGGCGGCTTTACTGTCCCTGATCTT
>Ga0209093_1000111_pt1 | contig 41449 bp, 53 predicted proteins | sample SidtaG_4_FD_187450 | JGI IMG/M metagenome (GOLD analysis project Ga0209093, IMG submission 187450) | Marine algal microbial communities from Sidmouth, United Kingdom - Sidmouth_Male1 metaG (SPAdes) (version 2) | ecosystem: Host-associated > Algae > Red algae > Unclassified | place: Sidmouth...
AAGATCCCACCCAGCACCGACAGCGCCACCTGTCCGAACCGGGGCGTGACACGTCATTCGCGTCACCCGGTGTACCAACGACCTCCGGGCCAGCCAAGGGGCGTGGGCTGGGACGCGTAATGCGACAGAAAGCCCGCGGCTTTACGATAAGGCAGCGACGACCTAATGCCGCCCTAACGATCGCGGCATCTACGGGGCTAGGGCGATGCCCTTAGTCGCGGCCGCGGTACTCCCAAACGTTGACCGGGCGGCCCGCCCCACGGAGGACACGGCGCAAGGCGGCATGGAACTGCTTCGCCCGAGTCCGCGGGGTCTCTAGGCAGGGCGTCACGACGCCGGCCAGCGCGATGCGGGCGTACTCCAGCAGGGCGGCGGTGAGCTCCGGAGGGCCCACCTCGGCCCAGTTCACGGCCCCGTCGTGCCCAAAGAAGGCTACGACCTTCCCGGACGTAAGCGAGTCCCGCCACGCCGTGGCTGTCATCGGAGCGGGAGGCTTTTACAGCGAGGACAGCCACCAGTCGTAGACGAAGTCTGTCTGCCCCGGGACGGGGGTTGCGACGGGACCTACTATCCCCAGTTCCAGCAGCGCCGCCGCCGGGCCGTCGTTGTCGGGACCGGCGTCCCAGCGTGCGGGGCGCGCACCCCCGGTGCCCGTACCGGCGGCATCGGGGCATACTCCCCGCCGTCCCTACGGGGCTCCGATCCCCAATGGCGGCCGTCGCGTACGTCGCATGGCGACCCGGTGGCCGCCCCGGCACCGGCGGTGGGGTATCCTCCGCCGTCACGCCGGGGCTCCACGTCCAACTGGCGGCCGGCGTGGGCGTCGCGGTGCGACCCGGCGGCCGCCTCGGTGCCGCAGGTGGGGTATCCCCCGTCGTCGCGCTGGGGCTCCACGTCCCAGTGGCAGCCGGCGTTGGCGTCGCGGTAGGACCCGGCGGCCGCCCCGGCGCCGCCGGTGGGGTATCCCCCGTTGTCGCGCTGGGGCTCGGCGCCCCAGTGGCGGCCGGCGTGAGTGTCGCGCCCACGGCCCTGGCCGCCATCGGTGCGCCTCATGGGATCGTCGCGGCCTGCAGCAGCCCGGCTTTGACTGTCGCCCTGACTGGCCGCCGGCCACGCGCGGTCATTCCACGCGCCGGAACCACGGCCCACTCCTCCGTCCATACGGTCCCCGGGGTCGTGGCGGGCGCCGCCGGCGCTGCCAACGACAGCGGCCGGCCACCCGTCACCTTATGCGGCACCCGCAATGCCGGGGTAGTCGTCATGGCGTTCCCCGTCCCAGCGACCGCCCCTCGCGGGGAAGGCGGCGGGCCCAACCGGGATATCGGGCGCGGCGCCGACCGGGGACCCCGGATTGGCGGTCCAGGGCCGCGCAGGGCCGCCGCGCTCCATGTCGGCGTGCCGCCGCTTCCGGGAGTGGTACTCGGCCGATACGGCCGCCTCCTCCGTCGATGGCGGGACATCCCCCGGGTCGGACAAGGGGAAGCCGGCGGGCACCGCCCAGGCCTCCTCCGTTACAGGTAGTGACCGCGGGACGGCATCCGCGAGCCGTGGCTCCGCCAGCATGACCCCCAGCGGAACTTGCGGCGGCCGCGAGACGCCCACGATGCGAACGTAGTGGCGCCGGCGGTCCGCGACGGTACCCACTTGGTGGGGCAGCAGGGTGCGGGACCAGGAGCACCCGACCCGGGTTAAAACGCAACATGCAACGCAACCACGCGGCGCTTCTACCGACGGAGCGGATGAAGGACGCAAAATCGCGCTCGGCTGCCGGCCGGGCGTCGTAACCCGCCGCCACGGCGGCCTCCCGGAAGGACCGCCACACGGCCTGCGCCCCGTTGACATTCTGGGGATGGACGGACCGGAAGACGTCACGGACGAGCGGCCAGTCGTCCGCCGCCACGGCAGGCCCCAGCAGGGCGAGCCACGGTCGGACGGCGGGCGACGCCGGTCGCGATGGGAGGGCGGGGGCCGCCTGCCCCAAGAACGGCGGCCGATACGCCGACGCGACCGCGGGGACCCCGGCTTGTGCTGGGGTGGTGCTGGAGCCACCGGCGGCGGCCGGCGATGCTGCAGATGCACCCCCGCCACTCACCGCCGCCGCCGCTTCCGCTTGGCGGGGCGGCTTCCGCCACTCACGACCGTTGAGGTCGTACGGCAGCCGCAAGCCCGGCGGCAACGTCGGGCACTCCGGGACGGGCGGCCGGGCCCTCGTCGGTCCCGGCGTCGCCGGTGTTGCCGGCGAGAGCATAGCCCCCGACGCGGTGTCAGCCGCAGACGGGCTCGCCAGGGGTACGACGGGCGGAACCTCGGCGCGGTCGGTGCCCGGCCGCATCGGGGACACGGCGGACGGGGCCCCGCCGGGGCTATCGGGGGGCGTCGCCGGGTACGGCTCCATCTCAGCCGACCAAGATGTAGTACTACGGGAGCCCGCCGGCGGCCGTGGCGCGGCCGGCGGAGCACCAGAGGTGCGGCGGACGCGGAGGGGGGTCGGTGGCGCCGACGAGGTCGGGCTCGGGCGGAACGGGGACGGCGGGCCCGCCTATGAGCGCAGGTGCGAGCCAGTGAAGGGGCGCGCCTGGCCCAGACGCCCGCCGAGGGGTCCGAGTGGCCACGGCCGGAGGGCGCCGCAGGCGACAACCGACCGGGCGCCACGCGGCGGTTGCAGCGCGTCGCGCGCGGAACGGTCACTCCCCCTCGTCTGTAATGATCGCTTCGGGGGACTCTGTATGCATGGAGCGAGTCATCTGCATGGGTTGGTGACGGCCCGGGTCAAGTCCCTATCGGGCAATTGGGTCCGGGCGACGGTTTCGGCCCTTTAAGGACAAAGGGCGACGACGGTGGGAGGCACCGTCGTCGCCAGCAAGTGAACCGTGTCTTCATGTCTTGGCGGTTCGATCGGCCGGACGTCCTGGACCTGGAGTCCCATAGCGGGTGTCGCGCGAGCGGCGTAGACCGCCGTTACTTCCCTCCTACTGAGATCACCCTCCTGATCGTGGTACTACAGCCCCGGTTCGCGTCGCGCTCGGCGGCTCATGCGAGGCTCACAAACATCAGAACCAGAACCAGGACATGAGGCTTACCGATATACAAAGATTGACACCAAAGGCGATGCCCCTGGCCGCATTTTCACAGTCGCCAGGTATCTGTTGGTCATGGTCTCGTGTGTGTCGCATTTAGAGCTTGAACCGCAACCCGCTCTTTGATATTTCGTGGCAGCGTACCTTGCAAGTATATCCAGTCGGACATACTTGTTCAAGAATCTGATTTGTTCTCGGTGGAATCCGAATTCTTATTCACATCCTTCTTTTCTGGTCTGCGGATACAAATCCTTTCCTTATTCAAGAAGTTGCGCCGAAACTCTAATCTAATTTCAATAATGTTGGTCTTGAGTATCTCGAAGTGGTCTGAAAATTGGCAGATTCGTAAGCCCCTGATTCTCACCCCCACATCTCGGGGAACCCGTCGATCACCCCCGCTCAATCAAGCCGAAACTGCGTTGGTAGTAACCCCCCTACGCCCACATCCAAAGTGGTCCCCGACCATCCTTGGAGTCGTTCCGAATTCCCACGTCGAAATTCGAATCACTCTGAACTGTGTTAACATTAACCCATCTAATTCAGTTCTGGAGACTTTACCGATTTATTGGTTCGACTGACAGTGCCCCAGCGGACGCGTACTATCCCGCACGACCCCTGGTCGGCTCTTCGGCGTTTCGACGAGCATTATGAGTGGCAAGGGACGCATATCCACATATGGCCCTGCCCGCCGACCTGGCAGGACGATAACGCGCCACCCGCGCCCGTTACCCGAGGGGTCGGATCCGAGCCAAACGGGCTCCTCCTATCCTCGGTCCATGACCTAACGACCACTGTCGAGGACCTGATGTACCAAAGTACAGAGGCGACGCTTATAGCGCACAGATGGGAACGTTCCCCCTGGTATATCGACGCTAAGGCGGCCTGTGCATCTGGCGAAGTACTGCCCCAATCGTCAAACGACCATAATGGTGCACGTACTTGCGCACTAGTTGTTTTTCGCTTTAACAAGGAATCCAACAGTGCTACACATGTCAAACCCTCTCTGTCCGAATGACAGCAACCCAGATGCGGGCAAAGTGTATCAAACACCGCCACAGCGTCACCTGTCGACCACCATCGGCAGGAACAAGTCCAAAAACACAAAGACACCAGACACGCTCGCCCCGGTCCTCGGCCACCCCGCCTTAGTTACGGGCAGGCCCGTGGGCATAGCCGTCCACCGACAAAGTTCGACGGCGCATGTTGCGCGGAGGAAGGCCTCAGGCGACGTCAAAACCTCTTCGGGCGGTGAACGCTCAGGTCTTCTGGACGCGCCAGCTGCGCGTGTCTCGCGCACCGGCAACAGCGATCCACGACGGCTGGCAGAAGCGGCCCAGCGCGACGGCCCACCGACCGACTGCGTCTGTTGACGGACGAAACCACCGTTTCCTCAAGCCGCCGCAGCCGGCGATTAGTCCTCTTCGTCCGTGCCCCCGCCCCAGGAGGAACGCGACGCAAAGCACCAGAAAAGGTAGTTCAACGTGAAACCGGACTCGGCCTTCGAGTCCTAATGGACGTGCACTTGACGCGCCGCACGTGTCTGCGTGCCCCGTTGAATGACTTCCTTGACGACGATGGTCCACGGGAAGACCTCTGTGGCCTTGCGCATCTTATGGAACGAGTCCAGCATATCCCGGCCGCCCGGCCCACTGGCCATAAGGTGAAGGTCCAACTTAGACATGCGCCGAAGGGCTGTGGCATCAATCCAGGCGAAGACCTTGTCCGTCAGGAGGGTGTGCACCCAATTGGCCGCCAAGAAGTAGAAATACTCCGCGTTGACTACGTGACAAGCGGCACGGAGCACGTCTACAAGTTTTGAGCGTGATACGACAATGCGTACGGCATCTCAATGCACACCCTGCTGTTGAGCCACAATCGGGGGTACCGTGGGAATAACCGTGCACGTCGAAATGAATAGGCGCCCGGATGACACCGGAACACCTAGCGGTGGAAAGAAGACCGCGGCTGGAGATGCGAGCCGCATCTTGAGCGTGCCAATGGCAGGGAGCATAACTCGGCGCCAGAGACGGGGAGGTCAACGCCATGGTGCGCGCGTGGAACTTCTCCTTCACTGCGTGTTCCGCCTCCTGAGACACCTCGATGAGCTCATCGAGGTGTTACTCCATGCCCGCTTCTTGGGCAAAAGGATCGAAAGCTCCTTGGCCATACGGCGCAACAGGAAGGCGGCCTGTGGCCAAGCCCGACGCAGACTGTGGGATTTATGACGTTGATTAAATATCCAGTAAGTAGCGACTGACCGTAGACGCACGATAAAGTGAACACTATCGCCTTAGACGCGAGGAAGAACAACCTTCGATCGTGCAACATCCGATGCGGAGCCGGGGGTGCCGACGACGGCGAAACCCGGTCCCATGGTCCATTTACGATCAGACGGTAGAGGGGCGGGGTCGATGGACCGAGCGATCATAAAGATCGAATGACCACCAAAATAGAGAAGATAAAAAGAAGGGACAGATATACGAGACGGAAGTTACCTCCCGAAAGGCGAGCCACACGTCAGTTCAATCCTCCACATGAATAATGACCAGTCAGGGGGGCTACCGGGCCCAATATCCAAATATTAAGGAGATATGCTACATACCCCTGTAAGGAGATTCGAGCCGTCCCGGTGTGTGAGCGCTGATCGACTGATCCGCCACCACGAACGCCGCAAGTGGCAACCAATCAGAGTGTCGCGTAACGACGCGCGAGGGGGCATGAGGGCGTTACACCTCGGACGGCGCCTGCAAAGGGGATCCGGAAGGTCCCTGACACCCTCGTGCGAGACGGGGTGGTGGAGCCTGCAGCGCGAACGGTCGCGAGCGGCCCAGAATGGCCGATGCGTGCCGGAGGGCGTGGACGGGCAGCCTCTGGGAACCCACCGGGCGGCAGCGGCCTCGCAGGCGTCAGATCGGCCCGTACAGGGGTGGGGGGGGCTTGTGCCCTCGTGCTGCAGTGGGCACAGCCGGGGGCAGATTGGCGGGCCTCTGGTCTCTCCCCGCGGTATATATACCGTGGGATTGGGCACGGCCAGGGCCCGTCCGGTTCGCCATGCCATCAGGCGTCCGGGTTGCGTAGCCCAGTTGGGCAGGTTGCGGTGGCCTGCGCTTGCGCACTTGTTGACCTCTGGGTCCTCCGTCTGCCGTGCTCCTTCCGTCCCGAGGCGAGGCTGTCACGGGCTTGCCCTCAGCGGGTGGGGGGCGTTGCGCTTCAGCGCACACGGAGGGCGGGGGAACGGGGTCGGGCTCATAGCCATCTGGGAGTCGGGCGCGCGGCTTGTGTACAGCCGGTTGACCCTGGGTCGTGCGGGGTGAGCGCGGGCTTGTGGTCGTGAGGGAGGGGGGGGGGAGGACGTGGATTTGGCCAAGGTCTTCCGCCCGACGCGGTGTGCCGGCGGAAAGGACAAGGCCAAGATGGCGGGCGGCGGCAACGACGTCCAGATTGCCGACGCGGCCGGCGCGGCTGGGAGCGGTGCCAATAGCGCGGGCGGCCCAGCGGGGCGTGCCGGGTCGAAGGCGAGCGTCGGCTCGGGGTCGCGGCGGGACGGGTCGTCAGCCGACCACGGACGTGACATGCGCGGCGGCGACTACCCCGATGGGGCGGATGACCAAGGGGCCGAGCCGCCCCTCATCGAGGGGGCGGGGCCACCGCTCTTTCGTCAGACGTACTTCAGCCCTCCGTCTGTTGGGACGCGCGACGGCGTCCCCGTCATGAGTGACCACGTTCTAATGGACGCAGCGACAAACAACCGCCGCGTAGCGTTACTTCGTATCGTACAAGGCCATTGGGGACTCCCGCCGGGGTTCATCGACATCCTCAATGGGGTCCCCTATGACCATGTCGACGCCGTCGTGGCGGAGATGCACGGCAACGCCAACTATGGCCACCAAGGCGAGGCGCGGCAGGCGTATGAGGTTCTGGCCTTTGCAAACGAGTTGGTCCGTTACGGACGCCCGTTCCTTGACTTTCACACGCGTCTTTACGCTTGGGCCCTCCTGTTCCCCGTCCTTCAGATGGGGACCTTTGAGGTCGCCGCCAACAACTTCGAGCGTCTGCGTCGGGCCTTGCCTGAGGCTGTCTTCCTGACGCACCGTACGGTCACGGAGGTGTCGGTGCCCTGTGCCCAGGAGGCGGGCAGGGAGGAGTACTTCGATGAGCTCATCGAGGCATCTCACGAGGCCGAACACGCTGTGGAGAAGAAGTTTGACGCTCACACATGGGCGTTGACTTCCCCCTTTCGGGCGCCTAGTTATGCCCCCGCGCATCGGAGCGCTCAAGACGCGGCTCGCAATCCGAGCCGCAGACTGAATCCCACCGCTTGGTGTGCCGGTGTTATCCGGGCGCCCCGTCATTTCGACTTGTCGTGGTGGTTTCCACGCTACCTCCGCTGGTGGTAAAACCTCGGGGTGTGAATGGAGATGCCTTATGCACTGTCGTACATGGCTCACAAGCTGGTCGATGAGTTCAGTGCCGTTTGGCACGTCGTCAATGCGGAGTACTACTACTTCCTAGCGGCGGGTGGGTGCACATCCTGCGGACGGACAAGTTCTTTGCCTGGCTCGATGCCAAGGCCCTGCGGTGTATGTTCAAGATGGACCTACACCGGATGGACAGTGCGTCGGGTGGCCAGGCCATGTTGGATACTTTCCACAAGATTCACAAGGCCACGGAGGTCTTCCCGTGGACCATCGAGGTCAAGGACGTCATTCGACGGGACACGCTGACGTGTGCGGCGCGTCAGGTGCACGTCCTTTTGCACTCGACGACCGAATACGGGTTCATGCTGAACCACCCTTGTCGGGGCTTTGCGTCTCTTCCCGTTGGTGGCGGGGGATCGGACGACGATGGCGATACGCCCGCGGCGGCAGCCCAAGACAACTGCGGTTTTGTCCGCCAAGGGACGCGGGCGGCCGGCGGGCCTTCGCGTCGGGTTGCTTCTCTTAGCCGGCGGTCGCTCTCGCCGGTGCGCGAGACGCGCGTTACCACCGCGTCCAGCGGTCATGCTCGTTCGGCGCAGGAGGACGTTTGGACTTCACCTGAGGCGTTTCAGGCAGCAGTGGCCTCGTTTGGCGACTGGCCGAGTCGTCGTATGGACGGGCAGCGCGTGCCTCGTGGCGTCGGGGCTGCCGCCCTGGCTTCGGCGCGGTATCGCCAAACGGAGGCGTTGCGCCGGGCGGTTCGTGATGCCCATGGCGATGTTCTTGAGGACGCCATTCCGGTGTTGGCTCGGGCCATGAGCGTGGCAGCCGACTCCGCGGCTGCCTTCGACCTGCTCTCGCAGAAGGTGGAACGTCTGCGCCAAGTGGCGGCGGTGCCTCCCTAGCCTGTGCGTGTTGGCGCGGGCGACATCCTCGGCGGGCGTCTCAGCCATGACGACGAGGATGAGGAGGAGCCTCCGCACAATATGCGCCGTCGCAGTTCGACGGTGGAAGAGGGTAGCCGGGGGCACTTCCGCAACTGAGGCGGGTGGTCTAAGACCGGTGTGGGCCCGACTTATGCCTTTGTTTTGTTTGGCTTGTTTTCATTGCCGATGCCCGTCGGCGGGTGATGCTGTCGCGGTGTTGTATACACCTTTCCCGCTCATGGGTTGCTGTCATTTAGGCTCTGTCTTGACGGCGCGTGCACGGCGTGCACTAGTGCGTTCCAGCCAATGGGAACGCGACGTTCCAATCATGCCCCAATCACTCCCCAATCGCGTCGACCAGTTTTGAGACCGGGTGACCCGCGCACGAACGGACTTACTGTCCGAAACGGGCCCACTTTACCGATTCGGGCCGATCCGGGCCGAGCACGTTCACGTGAGCGAGATTTTTGAAAAATCTCGCACACGTGAACATGCTCAGTAAGGAACAATCGTGATGAGATGCCCTTGATCCGGCGCGCATGATTGGACGAGAGCTCTCTCCGGATGCTACCTGGAGCTACGCACCTCAAGTGGCCACGTGACAGCAGTGTGGCGGATCGTGTCCGGTGGGGCCCGCTCCTGCGAGTATGGTTGCAGCAACGTAGCAGGCGTGCTGTGTCCGAAAATTTCCTTGCGATAGATGGGAGATGCGATCTGCCCACTCCAGCTGCTGCGTTTCAAACAATCTAATCACGACAGTTTTTGTGGCCCGTCAAGACAGCGGTTGTCACATCACGCGTCCGCGACGGACTTATATCCATATTTGGACCCAATGACGTGCACGTGCACTCGCCGTCAAGACACAGCCTTAGACAGAGAAGGTTGGGCTTGTGTAGCACCGTTGGTTTTTCCGTTAAAGTGAAAGGCAACAAGTGCCCATGTGGTCGTGTCATTATGGTCTTTTGACGCGTGGTGTAGTACCTCGTGCGATGCGCAAGCCACTCTGGCGCTGGCGTACCAGGGCGCACTTTACCATCTGGGGGCTATAGGCGTCGCCTCTGTACTTTGGTACATCAGGTCCTCAACCGTTGTGGTTAGGATATGGACCAAAGGTAACAGTAGCCCGTCAGGATCGGATCCAACCCCTTGGGTAACAGGCGCGGGTAACGCGTCATAGCCCTGTAAGGACGGTGGGCAGGGCCACACGTAGGTGTACGGCCCATGCCACTCAGAAAGCTCGGCGAGACGCCAAAGAGCCAACCAGGGGTCGTGAGAGATATTACGCGTCCGTTCGGGTAATGTCAGTCGAACCCAACAAATCAGTATAGTCTCCTGAACTGAATTAGATGGCTCCATCTTAATCCAATTCAGTGTGGTTCGAATTTCGCCATGGAAATTCAAAAACACTCCAAGAATGGTCGGGGACCACTTTGGTTCTTGGCGCTGGGGGGTTACTACCAACGCCGTTTCGGCTTGAATCAGCCTGGGCGATGGGCGTGTGCCCCGAGACGGGGGTTTGGGAATACTCCACGGGTATCCCGCAATGTTCTTCTTGTTCCGTCCGAGAAATCGGATGGCCAAGTTCCGAGGAAGGTTTTCCAACGGTTCCCAGGAATCGTATTTGGGACCATATTCAAACCATCGGACCTTGGCACTGTAGATGCCATTGCTCCGAAGGAGCTTCAATAGGCGGTCAATGACGTATTCGTCGCGTACTGGAGGTGTGCTCTCAGGCTTATCGAGTCCGTCCAATAGTGGATGTGGTGTCTCGTCTGGGGTCGAAGGCCGTTGGGCCGGGGTAACATGGTCACTTTTGACTCTTCGCTCTTCGCCATTCACGTCTACGACGTAGGTACAATCATCTGCGTCATGTACGACGAATGGGCCGACGGTCCTTCTTCGCAGCTTGCTCCGTTTTTGGTTGTTAGTCGTATAGACGTAGTCACCGACACGGAAACGTCTGTTACGTGTATCCACGTTCGAGTCTGTGAAGTCGGTGTGGTCAAGTGGGTGCGTTGCTTTACTATAGCAAAGGTCCTGGGCCGTGTCCAGCCACCTAATGTACCCCAGGCGGCCCCACGACAGGTCGTCGGGAAGCCCGCTCTCGGAGCACACCCACGTGCCTCAGTTCTCAGTGCGCGCGGGCCGCGGCACACCTCCCAGAACGGGGCATGCACCTCCCCACACAAGTCCCCCCCCCGAGCTCACCCCAGCAGAGAGTGCCCACTACGAGACCAACAAATCAAGTACACACAAGTACAAAACATACGACAAGTGCGTAGGTAAATACCCAAAATTGAGTCCCAATGCTCAACCGGGTAAGTACCGACAAATGGAATTGCTGAGCCATGCTCAACAGAGTCGAAGTTACGCTTATAGCTTTGTTGGGTTTCTTGCAAGGCCTCTACGACGGCCGGAATTTGCTGTCTCACCTTGGCCGTGACCTTCAGCTTGCGCGCTAGGGGTGACCCATCGTTGAGGGTTCCTATGTTTGTTAATGGCGTCCCTGGGGGGAGCTTTCGTACCGACAAGCTCGGGATTCGTCTCGGGAGAACGAGTTCGAATGGCGCAATGTCTGTCGATCTGCGTGGCTGGCAATTATAAGCCATGGTCAATACGGGGAGTAGTTCATCCCAACGGCGCGGGTCGTCTGTGACGTAATGTCGGAGCTGCGTACCCATGGTACCATTGTTCCTTTCGCCTGGACCTTGAGTCTGTGGGTGCTAGGCCGAGGTGCGCACTGTTTATGTGCCCAGCACTTTCATTACGGCATTGAAGAAGTTCGACATGAGCTGGGGCCCTTGATCTGATAGGATTCGGTCAGGCGGGCCATAACAGGCGGCCCCTGCGTCGATAATGGCTGATGCCACGGAGATTGCCGTTATGCACTGTAAGGCGACGCATTTGGTCAGCTTGAAGAAGCGGTCGAAAATGACGGGAATGAAACGGTTGCCAGCTTTGGTAGCGGAGATTGGCCCGAAGATATCGACCGATAGGTCCGTCAATGGTTCCGTAGCTGGGAACAGAGTCTGGGGAGGCGTGTGTCGTCGTAGTGACAGCCGAATCTGGGCGCAGGTGGTAAACTTGGTAAAACTGTTGTAGATGGCGTGACCATGGATGGCCAGTAATACCGACGCCGCATGGCGTAGTACATCCGGTTCATACCCGGATGGGCTGACACCGCTGCGTGATGTTCCAACTCAAGGATACGCTCGCGTAGGCTTTCCAGAATCACCAGGTCGACGCCGTACGGTGCGTGCCTGTAAAGGCCGTGGCTTTCATTATGAAAGAGGGCTTTTGCCGTTTTGCGCGACACCCGTTTAGCCAACTCGACGCAAAACGCGTCGGTCTGTTGGGCTTCCACGATATCGTCGTATTCGACGGGGGCAGGCATGTCGGTACCCGTGTACCTCCCCGTCAAGAAGCCGTTGGCCGTCTCGGCCAGTGCAAAGCATGGGATATTGTCGTTAAAATATTCGACGGCGGCGTCATTGTCCGTTCGGGACAAGAAGTCTGGGGCGTGGTGCGATGCACCAGGTCTGTACTGAATGTCGAATGTATACTCGGACGGCCGTAGGCGCCATCGCATCAACCGACCACTTGAGTCAGTGGTGCTGTAAATCCAGCTTCGGGCTTGATGGTCGGTCCTTATCAGGAAGCGATGTCCGTCGAGGAAGTGTCTCAGCTGTAGTACGCTCCACACAACGCCGTGGCCTTCTCGTTCCGTTGTGGAATAGTTCTTCTCAGCAGGGCTGAGGCCACGGCACCAATAGCCCACCGGTAATCTAGTACCGTCAGGTTGATCTTGCAGCAAGGTGCATCCGAGTCTGTCGGCGCAGGCGTCGACATCGACAATCATTTGGCCTTTGGCCTTTGGCAGGGCCAAGATTGGTGGTGCAGGGAGCGCTTACCGTAGGTCGTCAAAGGCCGCCAGCGCTACGTCGGCAGGTTTTGTGTAAGACCTCTGGCGGGTCTTACATTTTGGTACGTCCGGGGGGACTTCCGCGCGGGTCATTGCGTTGAGCGGCTTCGCTCGTTTAGCAAAGTCTTTGACGAAACGTCGATAGACATGACACATCCCCAAGAAGCTTTTAAGCTCGGTCTTGTTGGTGGGGAAGGAAGCGTGCTTCAACGCGTCGACGTTCTTATCATGAACATGGAGTTGACCCGGTCGGACAATATGTCCAGTGTACTCGACTTCGTCGGAGAACCAGGTGCATTTCTCAAGATTGAGTGTGACACCGGCTTCACGCAACTGCGTTAAGACCACATCAACGTCCTCGACGTGTTCCTCTGCAGATGCAGAGAAGATGATGACATCATCTAGGTAGACGAGGCAAAGCTGCCACTTGAGTCCAGACAATAAAATGTCGAGGGCACGTTGAAGCGTAGCGGGGGCGTTGGTCAGTCCATAGGGCATGGGCAGCCACTGGTAAACACCCGCATGCGTTTTAAACGCAGTCTTCTCTCTGTCAGCAGGGCGTAGGGGCACTGGCCAATAGCCTTCCTTACAGTCAAGGGAGGTGAAGACCCGCGCATCTCCTAAGGAGGCCAGGCAATCCTCCATGCGAGGAAGGGGGTAAGCATCCTTCTTGGTGATGTTTTTGAGTCGTCGGTAATCGGCATAGAAGCGGGCTTTACCATTCTTCTTTGTGACGATGACGACGGGGCTTGCCCACGCACTGTGGCTAGGTTCTGTGACCTTGAGCTTCAACATGTTGTTGATATGATGAGCAATGATATGCCGTTTGAATGGACCCGCGCGACACGGTTGTGCCCGAATAGGGACGGCATCCGCTGGGGTTCCATTGGGATGCTCAGTGGCGTGTATAGTACCGAGGGTACCGTCCCACATCGCGAAATGCGTGCGTAGCATCTCCCGGATTTGCTTGTGCAAGTGCTCCGGTGCTTCACTAAGGTCCACATCCTCGACAGGGTCGTCGGAAAACGATGTGTCCTGACCGATTGGCGTGTCTCGGGTTTCCTTCTCCTCTTTTATGGCGGCCAACATGGGCCCTTGGAATGGTTCGCCGAACCCGAGGATGCTGTTCTTGCGAAATATGGCTTGGTCCGGCCCGAAGTTGCAGACCTTAACCAAAAATGGCTCATCAGGCTTGACCAGTGCAACGCCGCGGGCGACTGCCACTGACGTGTGCCGACATAGGCGAATGTTGGGCGAGATGGTGACGAGGCCAGGGGTGGCGCAGGTCGCCATAACCCCTTCTTCCATTCGTCCTGTGACGCGAACCTGGCGACATGCCCTTACCGTAGCAGGTTGGTCTTCCCATGACCGTTCCCACTTATAGGCAAGTAGAGTTGCGAGGATAGGCGTTCGCCTCAGGTTCCTGGTGACGTGACCGACATGTTCTTGCCACACAACCTTCTTTAGGCGGGTGAAGATGGCTTCGACATGGTTATCCACGAACTCGGTACCGAGAATACATGGCACCGATAGGTTTTCGGCGACAAAGAATCGGTCGAAGACCTTGGCGCATCCAACCTCGATGTACAGATGTATAGCATAATTGGCTTTGAGGCGGTTGTTGTTTCCATGATTGTTGCGAGGTGTGCGCTCGAGCTTCTCAGCATAACTCTGGCAGTTGGCGGGTAAGACATTAGGTGGAACCAAATTAATGCCGGCCCTAGTGTCCAAGACAGGGCGACAGCTGTGCATTGCGCGTTGGCAAGCGCCAAGAGTGGCCGCGATCTCATAGTGCCGATGTGCCGGGCTCAGTATCTTCGTGTCTCTACGTCTTTCACCAGTTGGTGATGTTGCGCCGGGCAACCCGCTGGGAGGCACGCGGCTCATTCGCTTTCTCAAGACGGTGGACTCGTTGCTATCGCTTTCAGCGATTGGTTTGGTATCCTCCGTTACGGAGTTCACGGAAAGAAAGGGCGGACGGCGTTCACATGGCCGATACGGCTCAGCGCATTGCGCAGCGAAGTGACAGGGCTTGTTACAGTTTTTACACGTATCGGTCCTCGTCTGAGGCAACTCCTTCGTAGGAGGGGAACGGGACAGGGCCCACGGGTGGGTAACCGGGAAGGGGCGGTCGACATTGGTATGCCGGGTTGGCATGGGCGAGGCGTACGCCACCTTAGTCGTTTGGAGACGAGGCGGCTTAAGCGAAAGACGAAACTTATTCGTTCCGTCCCAATACATCTGCGCGGCAGAGATGGTGTCCGCCAGAGTGCGCTTGGGAAACTGCCCGTCGAATACCCGGACACGAGATTAAATAATCGGACAAGCCATTGATGAATACATCCTTGACATCTTGCGCGTGGAACAGGCCGTCTAGGCGGTCGTACTGTGTCCGAACGCCGAGCCCAAGGGCTGTGGGCGACTCATTGTCGAATTGACGCCTTGTAATAATGTCGTGGTAAGCGGAGGCCATTACGGCGTGGGTGGCATACTTGGCTAGAAGCCAGTTAATAGCGGCACCATAGGTACGGATCGCACAAGTGCGGTGCCCGGCTTTCGAGTTGAGGGCACTAGAGAAGACTCGTTTAGCCGCGCCTGACAGGCGGAAGGCCAAGAAAGAAAGAGCTTGTCCGTGTGTCAAGCCAGCTGCGTCACAGGCACGACGAAAAGTCGTCAGAAAGGTGAATACACCGAGGGGGCTGGTGCCCGTAAACGGCTGTTGCCCCTGGAATGCGCCATCCAGGCGGAGGTTCATCTTATGTGTTTTCTCCATGAGGGAGGGGGGCAGAGACTGATAACGTCGGATCAGAAAGTAGGTACGATAGTCCAATAGGGACTTGAAGCGACTGTCGGAGGGTCGAATGACCTTTAGCCGATCGACTTTTTCCATCCGCTTCTTCGAGTCGGGACAATCCTTGCACGGACCCGGGCGGGATCGTCGAGAAGCGGCGTCCGATGACGTGTCCGATGACTCGGAGCTTGAGCTCGACGACGGGGACGACGGGGAGCCCGGGGATTCTCCGGAGTCGGAGGACGAAAAGGAAAATGTCCCACTGGAAGAGCGTGACTCGCTAGCGGCCGACATGTCGGCGTTCTCAACTGAGGATGTTGAGCGGGCCAATGTGGTCTCCTTGCGGATCTTACGCAACTTCTTGCGAAGCTTGCGCTCTTGATCCCGACGTTTGGTCGCTCGGCCAACTGGCTCTGGACAAGAGGAAGACGACTCGTCTCCCTTCGGGTCGAGCTTGACCTTAGCATTTCTCTTCGTCTTTCGACGCGACTTTGTCGCCCGGGCATCGGACTCGATGTCCTCCTGGCGCATAGCCTCCACGCTTGCGATCAGTTCGTCGTCTGCTTCCGCTAACGAGCTGTTAGTCGCTTGTGAGGACGTCAGACGGAGACGAAGTGTCTCCACCTCCGCCTTGAGGCCCTCCACGTCGAGCGGTTGGCCAGAGGCCGCCGCGCTCAACGCAGGTGATCCCGAGAGGGAGCCACCTTGGGTGTTGGCGTCGCGCATGTTCGTACGAGCGCCTCCCGGCGGGACGTAGTCGGAAGGGAGGGCGTTGCCCTTACCCTTCCAATAGCTACGTTGCCCATCGGCACCACCATGCGTCCTTGCTCAACCGTCACAGTGGCAACAGAAGCTCCCCGCGCTCCAATTGGAGAACATCACCCTCGACGCCCAGCGCCGTGGCACATACGAGTGGGAGACGAGCCCTGCGCGTCAAGCCAATGGGTGCAATACCCGTCACCTTGCCACTTGGCAACAAGAGACAGCTCTTGGGCAGCGGGTGCAGATGCAAGCGGCAGGCAAGAGTATCCCCTGCTGCACCACCAAATGTGGGATTACTGACGTCGTTTAAATAACCAGTAAGTAGCGACCGACAGAAGACGCACGATAAAGCGAACGCTGTCGCCCTGGGGCGAGGAAGTAAAATATTTGTTTGTGCAACATCCAATGGGGAGCCGGGGGTGCTAACGAACGGCGAGCCCCGGTCCCATGGTGCTTCTATTATCAGACGGTGAAGGAGCGGGGTCGTTGGACCGAGCGATCATACAGATCGAATAACCACCAAAATGGAGACGATAAGAAGAAGAGACAGATATACCAGACGGAAGAAACCTCCCAAAGGCAGAGCCACAAGTCAGTTCAACCCTCCACATGAATACTGACCAGTCAGGGGGGCTACCGGACCCAATATCCAAACAATAAGGAGATATGCTACACAGACGCCCGAACTTGCTGGCAGCCACCTCAAACATACCCATCTGCTGGACGTAGAACAGAAGCGCCCACGTCATCATATGCGTATGGAGGTCATGGAACGGTCGTCCGCAACGGACCAACTCGTTGGCATACGGCAGGACCTTGTACGCTTGTCGCGCCTCGCCTTGAGTGCCGTACTTGGCGTTGCCATGCACCTCCGCCACGACGACGTCGACGTGGTCGCCCGGAACATCGTTGACGATGTCGATGAAACCCGGCGGTGTGCCTCAATGGACTTTCTCGGTACGAAGAAATGGCACGCGGCGGCTGTCGGTCGCCGCGTCCATCATGGCGTCGTCGCTCATGACGGGGACACCGTCTCGTGTCTAAATGGACGGCGGAATGAAGAACGTGCGCCGAAAAGGCGACGGCCCCGCCCCTTAGACGAGCGGAGGCTCGGCCGCTTGGTCCTCTGACTTTTCGGGATACCCCGCATAGATGCGGCCGCCGCGCATGTCGCAGCCGTTGTCGGTAGCAGCCCGTCCCGACGCGACCCCGACTCACCGCTCGCAACAGAGCCGCCTAGCCCAGCAGGGCTCCCCGCGCCAGCGGCACCACCACCGGCCGCGCAGGCCGCGTCAGCGATCTGGACGTTGCCGCCGCCACCGGCCATATTGGCAGTGTCCTTGCCTTCCGCACTCTTCGTCGAGGGGTAGGCCCGGGCCAACACTACGCCTTTCCACCCAAAAACCCAAAACGCTCCTCCCTCCCGACCAAGGGTCAACCGGCTGGAATACTAGGAGCGCTCCCGAATCCTCAATGGCTATGAGCCCGACCCTGTTCCCCCACGCACCGTGTGCGCTAACGCAACTGCCCACAACCGCCGAGGGCAGGGACGTGACAGCCTCGCCTCGAGCTGGACAGGGCACGGCAAACGGAAGACTCAGATGTCTACAAGTGCGCAAGCGCAGGCCACCGCAAGCTGCCCACCTCGGCTACTCAACCCAAATTTCCAAATTGAATGCGAAACCGAACAAGCTCTAGTCGTTCCCGCCACTCCGGTATGGAAACCGTGTGGCGAGCCCAGAGGCCGGCCGTGTCGCCCCCCCTCCTGTGCCCCCTGTGGCACACAGGCACAATCCCCCCCCTCTGTTGGGGCGCTTTCGACGCCTGTACGACCGCGGCCGCCCCGTTGGTGTTCAGAGGCTGCCCGTGCGCGCCCCCTAGCGCTCCAGCCCGCGTCGGCCACCATTTTCCACTCGCGCCTGTTCGCGCCGCTGGTTCCACCGCACCGCCTCTTGCGTGAGTCTCAGAGGTCTCCCCGGTCGCCTTGGCAGGCGCTGACCAAGGCGTAACGCACGCACATCCGTTCGCGCATCACTACGCGACGCGTTGATTGGCTGCCACTCGTGGAGCTCGTGGTGGTCGATCAGTCAATCTGCGTCCGCTCGCCCGGACGGCTCGAATCTCGTTACAGGTGTATGTAGCATATCTCCTCAATATTGGGGTACTGGGCCCGGTAGCTCCCCTGAATGTTCAGTATTCCAGTGGAGGATTGAGCTGACATGTGGATTGCTCTTTGGTAGGTCACTTCCGTCTTGTATATCCTCCCTTTTATTTAATCATCTCTACTTTTGTGGTTGTTCGATCTTTATGATCGCTCGGTCAATCGACCCCGCCCCTTTACCTTCTGATCATACAAGCACCATGAAACCGGGGCTTGCCGTCGTCGGCACCCCCGCCTCCCCATCTGTAGTATCACGATCAGGGGGGTTACCTCGGTAGGAGGGAAGTAAAGGCCGTCTCGGCCGCTGGCGCGACACCCTCTATGGGACTCCAGGTCCAGGAAGTCGGGCCGATCGAAACGCCAAGACATGAAGACATGGTTTACTTGCCGGCGACGACGGTGCCTCCCACCGTCGTCGCCCGTCGTCCTAAAAGGGCGGAAACCGTCGCCCAGGCCCAATTCCCAGATAGGAACTTGGCCCGTGCCGTCACCAACCAATGCAAGTAATTCGCTCCATGCATACAGAGTCCCCCGAAGCGATCATTACAGACGAGGAGGAGTGACCATTCCGCGCGCGACGCGCTGCAACAGCCGCGTGGCGCCCGGTCGGTTGTCGCCTGCCGCGCCCTCCGGCCGCGGCCACGCGGACCCCGCGGCGGGCCTCTGAGCCATGCGCGCCCCTTCGCCGGCTCGCACCTGCGCTCATAGGCGGGCCCGCCGTCCCCGTTCCGCCCGAGCCCGACCTCGTCGGCACCGCTGACCCCCCTCCGCGTCCGCCGCACCCCGGGTGCTCCGCCGGCCGCGCCACAGCCGACGGCGGGCTCCAGTTGTACTACATCCCCTTCGGCTGAGATGGAGCCGTCCTCGGCGAGACCCCCCGATAGCCCCGGCGGGGCTCCGTCCGCCGCGCCTCCAATGCGACCGGGCGCCGACCGCACCGAGGTCCCGCCCGTCGCACCCCTGCCGGGCCCGTCTGCGGCTGACGCCGCGCCGGGGGCTTTGCCTTCGTCGGCAACACCGGCGACTCCGGGACCGACGAGAGCCCGGCCGCCCGTCCCCGCCCGCTCGACGTTGCCGCCGGGCTTGAGGCTGCCGTACTACCCGAACGGTCACGAGTGGCGGGAGCCGCCCTGATGGGCGGGAGCGGCGACGGCGATCAGTGGAGGGGGTGGGTCCGCGGTGTCCCCGGCCCCCGCACAGGGCTTGGGCACCACCCCAGCGCAAGGCGGGGCTCCTGCGGCCGCGTCGGCGGATCGGCCGCCGTTGTTGGGGCAGGCGGCCCCCGTCCTCCCATCGCGGCCGGTGTCGCCCGCCGTCCGATCGTAGCTCGCCCCGCTGGGGCCGGCAGTGGCGGCGGATGATTGGCCGCTTGTCAGCGACGTCTTCCGGTCCGCCCACTCCCAGGATGTGAACGGGGAGCAGGCCGTGTGGCGGGCCTTCCGGGAGGCCGCCGTGGCGGCGGGTTACGACGCCCGGCCGGCAGCCGAGCGCGATTTCGGGTCCTTCATTCGCTCCGTCGGTAGTAGCGCCGCGCGGCTGCGCTGCATGTTGCGGTGCAACCCAGGTCGGGTGCTCTTGGTCCCGCACCCTGCGGCCGAGCTACCGTTTGTCGCCGGCGGCGAAGAGTACGTCTACCCCGAGAACTGGCACTCCCGCTTGCGCCACCGCCCAGCGGTCCCGTTCGGCCACTCCTTGGCGCTCTTCAACTTCGGTGGTGTGGGCCACCTGCTCGCCGAGAGCCCGGTGTGCCCGCCGACCGCGCCGGCGGATTTGGCGTTGGAAGCCGCCCGCCGTTCTCGCGGTGAGCTTTTGAGCACCCGCCGGGCGGGGCACGGGGCGATCTTCTTGCCCGTGCGGTCCGGCATCTGGTTGGCCCGTGCGCGCGCTCCTTTGCCGCCGGCGATGGCCTCGCGGTGCGCGACGCCCCGGCTGCAAACGTACGAGTATCCGCCCGTCATCCGCCAACAGCATTCCCTGCTCCAGGCGTACCCGTGTCACCCCATCCAGGGGACGGCGTACGTCATGATGACGGCGGCTATCGTGCCGGGGTTGCTTCGCGCGTACCGCAAGACGCACCGCGTCCTCAAGCGGTCGCCGTGAGACTACGCCCTGATGGGGAAGTTCTCGGTTGACGACCTGGCTTCAGGTGGTCGCTCTGCCGCGGATGCCTTGGCGGAGTACGACGCCATCAAACGGGCGGTGCCCAGGGCTGCCGTTCAGGAACGGCAACGCTGCCACAACGACCCCACCCGTCAGGCTCCCAGCACCCTGATGCCCCACAAAGTGGGAACCGTCGCGGACCGCCGGCGTCACCACGTGCGCGTCGAGGGCGTTCCGCGGTCTCCGCAAGCCCCGTTGCGAGTCATGCTGGCGGAACCACGGCTCGCGGATGCCGTCGCGCAGTCACTACCTGTGACGGATGAGGTCTGGGCGGTGCCCGCCGGCTTCCCCTTGTCCGACCCGGGGGATGTCCCGCCATCGCCGGAGGAGGCGGCCCGCATCGGCCGCGTACCACGCCGGGAAGTGGCGGCACGCCGACATGGAGCGCAGTGGCCCTGTGCAGACAGGGTCCGCCAAGCCTACGTCTCAGGCCGGCGCCGCGCCCGATGTCCCGGTTGGGCCCGCCGCCTTCCCCGCGCCGGGGTCGCCCATCCACAAGCTGGGCTCCCACGGGCCGGGAGGTGGCGAATGGAAGGTGCGCGCATGCCGTTCCGCGGGTCCCGGCGCCGGGCCCCGCGGCGGAGCCGCGTCTCCCTCGGCGGCCAACACCGCGTCGGACCGTTACCAGACACCCTTGATGACGGGTCCGGGGCGGCTCCGGGCGGTCGCTGGGCCGAGGAACGTCATGACGACCACCCCGACACGGCAGGTGCCGAATAAGGTGACGGGTGGCCGGCCGATGCCGTCCGTGGCGCCGGAGGCGCCCGCCACGACACCGAGGACCGTATGGCCGGAGGAGTGGGCCGCGGTGCCGGCGCGTGGGATGACCGCGCGTGGCCGGCGGCCAGGCAGGGCGACGGTCGCAGCAGCGCTGCTGCCGGCCACGACGGCCCCATGAGGCGCACCGACGGCGGCCAGGGCCGCGAACGTGACGCCCACGCCGGCCGCTGCTGGGACGCGGAGCCTCAGCACAATGGCGCGGGATACCCCACCGGCGGCGCCGAGGCGGTCGCCGGGTCGCACCGCGACGCCCACGCCGGCAGCCAAAGGGCCGCGGAGCCCCAGCACGACGGCGGGGGATACCCCACCGGCGGTGCCGAGGTGGCGGCCAGGTTGCAATGCGACGTCCGCGACGGCCGCCATTGGGGATCGGAGTCTTGTCGGGATGGCGGGGAGGACCCCACCGACGCCGCAGGTACGGCCACCGGGGGTCCGCGCTCCGCGCGCTGGGACGCCGGTCCCGACAACGACGGCCCGGCAGCTGCGTTGCTGCAGCGTGAGATAGTGGGCCCCGTCGCAACCCCCGTCCCGTGGCAGCCAGACTTCGCCCACGACTGGTGGCTGTCCTCGCTGTAAGAGCCTCCCACTCCGATGACAGCCACGGCGTGGCGGGAATCGCTCACGTCCGCGAAGGTCGTAGCCCTCTTTAGGCGCAACGGGGTCGTGAACTGGGCCGAGGTGAGTCCCGAGGAACTCACCGCCGCCCTGGTGGAGTACGCCCGCACAGGGCTCGCCGGCGTCGTGACGCCCAGCCTAGAGACCCCGCGGACTCTGGCAAGGACGTTCCATGCCGCCTTGCGCCGTGTCCTCCGCGGGGCTGGTCGCTCAGTCCACGTTCGGGAGAACCGCGGCCGCGACTAAGGGCATCGCCCTAGCCCCGTAGATGCCGCGATTGTTCGGGCGGCATGAGGCCGTCGCTGCCTTGTCGTGAAGCCGCGGGCTTTCCCCTTGAGTCCCCGGCGTGTGTGCGGGTCGACGTGGCGCTGCCGCGTGGCGTCGACGCCCCTCGACCGCAGGTCCGGGAGACCCAGTGGCCCGAGAGCCCCCGAGGGCCCCTCCAAAAAACCCCACGCCCCACCCCCCGTCCGCGCCCGGCCGCCGCCCCGACCCAAGGGGTCAGGCGCGGACGGTAGGGGGCGACGGGGCAGCGACGCCTGCGGCGGCCACAACGGGGGGGCCCGGGGCACGCGAGGGCGTCGGCGGGGGGTCGGCGGACGTATGGCGTAACCCCAGGCGCGCGGCGCGGCGCAGATAGACCCGCAGCGTCTCGTGCGGGGCGTCCGCGGCATCTATCCAGGTTGGCTCTGGGTACCCGGTCCAGTAAACCTGGACCCGTACGGTTCCGTCAGGCAACGTGCCGTGGACCACGATCCGGTCCACGGCGTACCGCTGGCCATCGGCCTCTGCCCCATGGAAGGAGCGGGCCGTCCGCAGCGCAGGGTGCTGGGCGGGGCCCGGGACGGCCGCGCCCGAGGCACGGACGACGTCAGCCACGTTTTCCCGGCGGTGCTCCCCATCCACGTCGAGGAGGACCGTGGGACCATCCGTGGAGACCACGCGGTAGGGCCCGCGGGCCACGTGCGTCAGCTTTCCGCCGGCGCCTTCTTCCTTGGCGTGATCGCGCAGCCACGCGCAGACCCGGACGGTTAGCCTGTCCGCGCGCAGCGCGAGGCGTCGGGTCGTGGTCGCGCTTATAGCGCCCTTGCGTCGCCTTGAGTGTTGCCCGCATCTGCGGGACGAGCTGCACGAGGCGGGTCAGCAGGTCGGCCTGGGCCCGTTTCTCTGCGGCTGTGCCGCTTTGCGCCGTGAGAAGGTACGCCCCAGTTCGGGAGACGTCCCTTAACGCCCAGCTCGACGCCCCCATGCGGTTGAACAGCTCCAGCGGGGCGACCTCTGTGCTCCGGTGCGGGCGACTGTTGTACGCCAGTGTCAGCGCCCCAAGGAGCTGGTCCCAAGACTGCGGATGTTCCGCCACGTAGTGGTTTAGGATGGTGTGCATGGTGCGATTGAACCGCTCCGTCTGCCCGCTCGTCTGCGGGTCGGACGGAGACGTGACCTTCGGCTCGATGAAGAGCAGGTTGCACACCTGGCCCCAAGAGTGGCTGGTGAACTGCGGTCCCCCGTCGGACAGCAACCGGTCCGGCGGACCATAGGCGGCGACCTAGTAGTCCGGGACCACGGAGGCGCAGTCCACCGCTGTGGTACCATCCATTGGGAGCGCACGCACCAGCTTGGTGAACCGGTCGGTTATCACCAGGATGAACCGGTGGCCGGCGGCCGTCCGAGCGAGGAGCCCACAGAGGTCCACAGAGATGTCCTGGAAGGGCATGGTGGCGGGAAATAGGGTGAGCGGCGAGCCCCGCGCCAGGGGGCGCACCCGATGTCGTGCACAGCTGTGGCACTTCCTACCGTAGGAGACGACGTCCGCCGCCATGCCCCCCCAATCGTAGTACCGCCGCACTGCCGCGTACATGCGGGACTCCCCGGGGAGCCCCGCGAGGGTCTCGTCGTGCTCGAGGTGAAGGACCTGCTCCTGCAAGGAGGCCAGGACCACCACCTGGTGAGCGCCGTCGGGGGCTGCGCGGCGGCGGAGGATCCCGTCGGGGCCCTCGAAGAACAGGATGTGCCGCCCGGCGTTCAAGGCCTTCACGACCTCCTGGCAGTAGCCGTCCGCGGCCTGGGCGGATAGCACCGTGTCCCGGTTGATGCCACGGACCGTGGGCCCGCCGACGTATCTGGCGGCGTCAAGCCCCCGGACCGTATTGGCCCGAGTGGCAAACACCGGGACGGCGTCATCGAACGCTGTCTCGTCGCTGGCCCCGGACTCCAGGCGGGAGATGCTGTCCGCCGCGTAATGCGTCATGCCCGGTTTGTAGGCGACGTAAAACTCCAGCTCGCTTTGGCGCAGGCGCGAGCGTGCCGAGCGGGGGTTCCCCGACCCCTCGATGTTGAGGATCCACCACAGGCAGTCGTGGTCGGTGCGCACGAGGAAGCGGTCACCCTCGAGGTAGGCGCGGAGTTTGAGCGACGCCCAGACTACCACCAGGCACTCCTTTTCAGTAACCCCGTAGATGAGCGCGTGTCGTTCCAGCCGTCGGCTGATGTACGCGACGGGCTGGAGCTTGCCGTCCTCCTGCTCCTGGAGCAGGGCGGCGCCCACTTGCGTTCCGCACGCGTCCACGTCGAGGACGTACTTGCGCCGGCGTCGCGGGAGTGCGAAGACCTGTGGGGTCGTAAGGGCCTCTTCAAGCCGGTCTAACGCCTGCTGCTACAGCGGTGTGGTGGGGGGCAAGAAGACAGGGGCCATGGACCCCATGAGTTCTGTCAATGGCGCCGCCATGCGGGCGAAGATCGGCACGAACCGGCGGAAGACGTTGCACATCCCCACGAAGCTTCTTACGTGCGAACGGTTCGTGGGGAAGTGTGCTTCGCGCAGCGCGCGCGTGTGGGCGTCCATCACGCCAAGCCGTCCCGGCTGAATCTCGTGCCCAAGGTACTCTACGGTCGTGCAGAATAACAGGCACTTGGGCAGGCGGAGTGTCACTCCCGCCTCGCGCCGCAGGCGCAGGACATGGTCGACGTGGCCGATATGCTCTTCCTCTGTCTGGGAGTACACGATGACATCGTCGAGGTAGATGAGGCAGCTCTGCCACTTGACCCCGGAGAGGATGATTTCAAGTGCCCGCTGAAGCGTCGCTGGTGCGTTGGTGAGCCCTAACGGCATCCGCTTGTACTGTGAGGCGCCGTTGTGACACTCGAAGGCCGTCTTTTTCCGGTCCTCGGGTGCGATGGCGACCTGCCAGTATCCTGCATTGCAATCCAACGTCGAGAAGGCGGTCGCCTCTGCGAGGTAGTCAATGCACTCGTCCATCCGGGGAAGCGGGTAGGAGTCCTTCTTGGTCACGACGTTCAGCAGGCCATAATCGACACAGAAGCGGAGGGTTCCATCCTTCTTCGGGACGAGCACGTCCGGGAAGCTCCATTCCGACGCTGTCCGTTCGATGACATCCGCTTCCAACTGCCGCTTGACCTCGGCCGTCTCGGCCTCTCCTGTGGTTTGCCCCGCACGGCGCGGCGCGAACCGGACGGGCCGGGCTCCGGCGTTGAGATCGATGCGATGTTGGGTGGCTTTGATGACGCACAGCGCCTGGCCCGTCCACATCGCTTGGTGCTGGCCCAGCATGTGTCGGATCCGGGTGTGCAGTGCCGGGTCGGCATCCGGGAGGTCCACTTCCTCCACGTGGACCGAGGCCACGGGCAGTGCGCCACCCGGTGAGGGGCCCGCCTCGCCCGGGTCCCGGGGCCGCGCCGGGGTCGCAACTCCTCCCCCTGCGAGTTCTGCCGCCCCCGGGTCCCGCTTGGGGCTCAAGGGACCCCGCGTGGCGGACATCGCCCCTACCACGCTCTCCGCGGGGGTCGGCGTGGTGAAGGCCGGGACGGCCGACGTCCCGGGATGCGCCGCGAGGGGCACCTGCACAACGCCCGTCGTGAGCAGCTCGACATAGTTGACGTTAGGTCGCTGCCGGAGGACGACCTCCCGAGTCCCGAAGTTGGTCACGATGACCGGGAAGGAGAGTCCTGGCACGATGTCGTGGACGCCATTGGCACTGGTATTCCCATGCGTCGTCAACAGGGGCGAGGCGCCGTACAACTGGTCCAGGCCCCCCCACATGGTCCTCACACAGACGACCGAGGCCGCCGACGGCGGTAGCCGTGTCTTGCAGGCGGTGCGTAGCACGCATGGGACACCCATCGAGGGGTCGCCGTCGTCCAGTGGCCCTCGCAACATTGCGGTGACGGAGCCGTCCGTCCAACTGATGGACCGGTCCTGGGGCGTGATGGCGTGCGCTTTGTCTTCGATGAATGTGTAGCCCAGGATGACCGGCACGGACAAGTCGTCGACGAAGAGGAAGTTCAAAGGGACGATCCGTGCACCCGTCTGGAGCCACAGCGTGACGGTACCGCTGGTGCGTAGCCGCGCGTTGTTGGCGTCCCTAAGGCGGACCCGCTTCTCTTCCTTGGACGTGATGAAATGGCGGAGCCAGTCAGGGGCAAGGGCACTCCATTGGACCAGGTTGGGCACCGCCCCGGTGTCCACGCCGACCCCGACTGCGACCAGGGACAGCTTGTCAAGGCCCAACGAGGCCACGAAGGGGTAGTTGGGCAGGCTAAACAGCAGCACGTCCCCCCCCTCCCCCGTCGGGGCACCCGGTGGGCGCGCGAAAGCCGCCACGGCGGCTGCATGACAGCGGAAGCGGAAACGCTCCCGGCGGGCGCGGCCACCGAGGCGGTGCCGGCGCCTGCCGCCCACGCGCGCCCCGTTGGCGGGGGGATCGGCCGGAAAGCCATCCCCACCGCACCACGGCCGGGGGGCGGAGTGGCCCGGGGCCAGGACCGACGCGGCAACCGGTGGCATCGGGGAGGGGCCCGGACCGTCCGTCGAAAGCGCCCGGACCGGGGCACGGTCCGGGCCCTCGGACGATACGCGGGGGCCACTCCCCGGCCGCGCCAATACCCGCGGGCAGAAGGCGGGCGCTGGCGAAAACCCCGCTGCGGCCCGCCTCTTGCAGACCTGGGGCAGGCGGCTCGCCGTCATGTAACAGTGCCGGTGTGCCTTGAGGCTGACACCGTCCGTGGGCAGGCCACTTCAGGGGCAGCCCCTTACGCGTTTTCCTGGGCGTGGCCGGTGCGCCCGCCGTCACCGTCCCCGGCGGACCACTCCTCGGAGGAGCTCCCGTCGTCGTCAGCCGGGCCGTCCGGGCAGGCTCTGTCGTCTGTTTCCACGGCGTGGACGAACGAGGCGGTACCCGGCGGAACGCCCCTGGAGGCGGCCGCGCCCGGCGGCGGACGCGCGACCGGTGGACCCGCGCCCAGAGGCAGGGGCGGGGGCGGCGCGGGACCGCGCCCGCTCCGGTGCGCCGCGACGGCCTCGCGCAAAGCGCGCCCGTGCGCCCGGACTTCGGGGGGCTGGGCGGGGCATTCCCACAGCCAGTGCCCTAAGTGGCCGCAAAAGGAGCAGGCCCCCCGCCGACGCGGCGCCGGTGTCGACGCGGACTGACTGGCGCCTCCCCCTCCACGTGGCGCGGGCGCCCTGCCTCGCAAGAACCGGGGCGGCCGGTCCGAGTACGGAAACACAGTACCGGCACTCGGCGGGACCGGGGTACCCGGCGCCAGAGTGCCCCGTCCGCGGCCCACCCCGGTGTGGACGGGGTACATCTCCGGACGTCCACCCCACGTGGGTTGTTGTTACCACCCCGACGCGGCCGGCAGGCTGTCGACAGGCAGCACCGGGGCGTCTCCGACCGGACCGTATTCAGGGGACGTCACCGACGCCACGAGGACGGCGGCCCACGCAGCGCGTTCCGCCTCCGTCCCGTAGTCCGTGACGGCCAGGGCCGCTGCGTCCGAGGCGGCTCCCACTGGGAGGGCCACCGAAACGGCCGTCCGGGCGCGTCGGGGCTCCCGCTCTTCGCCCCCGACGACCGGGAGGTGCTCTCCTTGGCTTTGCCTGGAGCTTGAACCTTAGGGCCGCGTGGGTGGCGGCGCCCGTCTTTGCAAGGAACTTGCGCAGCTTGGGAAAGGTCCTACCGTGGGTGTTGAGCTTCCGGCCCAGCGCCGGGACCTCTCGTCCGCCGCCCTTGAGTAGGATACTCTTGAGCTCGGCCTCTTGCAGGACCGAACGCAGGGCACGGTGAGCATCGAGGACGCGGTTCGCAGACTCGTGCTCCTCCTCCCACTTCTCTTGGGTCGCTTGCATGAGCGCCTGCAGGTGGTCCACCAAATCGCCGCCATCAAGGTACTCGTTGAGTAGGGCGCGGACCGCGCGTTTGTACGTGAGCTGCCTCGTGGTGTGGATGTCCCTAGCGCGCTGGAGCACTCCGAGCACCTCGCTCGTGACGACGTACTGCAGCAGTGGCACTGCCGTCTCCTCGTTCAAGCCGCTGCCGTCACAAGCCGTCTGAAAGTTCCCGAGGAACGTCACAAACCCCAGCGGGGTGTCGCCCGCGAACTGCCGCGAGGTGTGCATCAATGCCTTGACGTCTGCGCGGATACCGCGGATGGAGTCACAGCGGGGGAGGTGCAAGCGTCCCCCCCGCAGCGCGAGACGGTACCTTGCCGGTGACTGGAGCCCCTTGAAACGAGGGTCCACGACGGTTTCCTCCCGCTGCTCCCTTCCGAAGGCACGCAGCGCCTCCTGCACCAGGGCCCGCTGCGGGCGCTTCTCGGCCGCGCGAGCCCGTCGTCGACGGCGTGGCGTCCCGTGGTCGCTACCGCTGTCGCCAGTCGAGGCGGAGCTGCGGCTGCTCTTAGTCGAGTCCGTCCCACTGGGGTCGGAAGACGAGCCCGACGGGCTGTGCCCGCTCTTCGTTGATGAGGAGGGCCCCGATGATGGGGGCGACTTGTCACGTGGCAAGCGGCGCCGACGGCGCTGCTCCCGACGAGCCCAGTCTCTCGGCGTCCGCGCAGCGGGCGCCTGACGCGAGCGCGACCGCGGAGACCGTTTGCGACGGGTGGCGGCCACCGCCAGCGCGGACGCCACTCCGGCGCCACCTGCACCCCGGGACGACTTCCCGAATGTGTCCGAGCCGGAGTCCGGAGCAGCCGTTTCGCCCGCGCTCGCCGACAGCGGCGACGGACCCTGGGCCGCCGCGAGCGCCGAGGCGACGGCCGCACTGGGTTCCGCTGCCGAGATTCCATCCGAGCCTGCGGTGAACGCCTCCTCCGCAGCATCTCGGAACACCTGGGCCACTTGGCGTAGGTGTGCGGTGTCGGCCACTGGCCGCGACAGCCCGTGCGTGGCAGGGCCACCGACCCCGTGTGGTCTGGGTCCCGACCCGCCCGCCGCCGTCGCCGGGTCCAGGGACCAATGGTCCCGGGTGGAGCGCTGCCACTGGGCCCGGGCCACATCCCCCGGGGTGACCCCGAATACTCTCTGTAAATACCTGCGCTGTCGCTCCTTCTCCTCCAGCGACAGCGCATCCACTGATCGACTCGAACCCGGGCCAGTGGGTATCCTACCGGCCGGGGCCCCCGACGAACTGCCCACGGCGGCCACACGGGGCGGGCTAAAAGGCGGCGCTCCGTCCGGGCGCTGCCCATCCAGGGGCGAGGGGTGAGCCCCTGCGCCCCCACGCTGGGACTCCGCTAGCGTAGACGTCCGTCCCGCGCCGGGAGGAGGACGAGCCCCGGTGGTCGGCGTGCGGCCGGGATCCTCGAGCTGGGAGTTCGAATCACCCGCCACCGTACCGCCGCCGCCAACCGGGACCGCCCTTCCACCCCCAACGAGGGCCACGGCGGCCAACGCGCGCAGAGCCCCGGGGTCTGCCGCCGGTGGCGCGTCCGTCACCCGGTTAGTGCCAGGCATCTCGAACGGAGGAGCGCCCCCTTAGAGCGGTGAAGATGAGGATGATCCGCGAGCCATGGAAGCGGGGCCCGCGTATCGATCGGTAGTCCTCGGTGACCGCACCGCAATACAACCCACGGGGGTCCCCCGACCTTGATACCGAAAGAGGTGTCGAACCGCAACACGCACCGCGTGCACAAAGCGGGTCTCACTCGGAGCGCCAAATGTAGTACCACGCTCAGAGGGGTTATCTCAGTAGGAGGGAAGAAACGGCGGTCTACGCCGCTCGCGCCACACCCGCTATGGGACTCCAGGTCCAGGAAGTCGGGCCGATCGAAACGCCAAGACATGAAAACATGGTCTCCTTGCCGGCGACGACGGTGCCTCCCTCCGTCGTCGCCCTTCGTCCTAAAAGGCCGGAAACCGTCGCCCGGGCCCAATTCCCGGATAGGAACTTGGCCCGGGCCGTCACCAACCAGTGCAGGTAATTCCCTCCATGCATGCAGAGTCCCCCGAAGCGATCATTACAGACGAGGGGGAGTGACCGTTCCGCGCGCAGCGCGCTGCAACCGCCGCGAGGCGCCCGGTCGGTTGTCGCCTGCCGCGCCCTCCGGCCGCGGCCACTCGGACCCCACGGCGGGCGTCTGGGCCAGGCGCGCCCCTCTGCGGGCTCGCACCTGCGCTCATAGGCGGGCCCGCCGTCCCCGTTCCGCCCGAGCCCGACCTCGTCGGCGCCGCCGACCCCCCCGCGTCCGCCGCACCCCGGGTGCTTCGCCGGCCGCGCCACCGCCGACGGCGGGCTCCCGTAGTACTACACCATTGAATGTTGCACTAACAAAGGTTTTTCTTCTTCGCCCCTTGGGCGACAGCGTTCGCTTTATTGTGCGTCACCGGTCGGTCGCTACTTACTGGTTAGTTATCCAACGTCATTAATACCACAGTGAACTTTAAATGACCAGAGAATACTGAGATCATTGCCGTTGAGTGTGAAGTCGCACGCGACACGCCGCCGACGGCCCGTGGTGGGCACGCCGTGTACCCTCTTTTTGTGCTTCCCACAAAACCTGGACACTAAGGGCAAGCCCTGCAACGTAGGCCACATCTTCCAATTCGGCTTTCTAAGAGCGTTACTTGTGGCCCCCTGAGTGGAAATCTCGTTCCAGTCGGCCTCTTCGGGGTCAGGCACCATGGAAATTCCGAGAACACTCCCTGAAAAGGGTCAGAGGGGGGTCCAAGTGGAGCCGGCATTGGTGAGTTGTGCGCAGCCCCATTCCGGTGAGTCGAACTTGGATGCAAGCCATGGATCAGTCTCGAGTCTGCATCAGCGCCGAATGACAGCATGTTCTCTACCAAATGCGCGAAATGAGGCTGAAAACATTTCGGCGAGATCGCCACGTCCTGGACATATTCTGCATCCAACGCTGTTCACCGTCGAAGCTGGTGACAACGCCGACCAAAGGGGAAATGAAAGGGACGATCCGGAGGACACCTGGCACGTCCACGACAGATGCTCGGCAACTCAGCCACGAAAGGGTGCTGGCGGGCATCCGACGAGCCCTTTTCCGCCCCTGTCGCCCACCATCATGCTGAACCTGGGCACTGAGGAAGCTGTCGGTAGCTTGGCTGGCCCAGGACATGGCTTATGGCGACCCTCCCGCGATCTACATCCAGGGAGGTGCTGGACGCGAGATGTGAACAGGTCAAATACGGTCACGTCCGGATCGATTGGCTCGCATTCTCAAGCCGACTAGTTTGCATGGAAATGTTCTGATTGGCCATGTAGTAGAATCCAAGAAATATACCCGTCTAGACTGCATTACTTTCATCCAAGTTTGAATGTCTGGGACACTGCGGACGTCAGCCGTGCCCGATTCCCGTCCGTCTGACGGTTTTCTGGGCGACGGTTGTTCCGGGTGATTGCGTTTCACCGCCTCTGAGAGTTTCGGTGTGGATCTGCCTCACGCCAGGCCCACTTTGTGGACATGGCGACGCCAGAAAATCGCAGGGCCGGGCGGTCCCGCGATCACGGCGCCTCCTGTTTTTTCGTTGGAACGGCCTCCGCACTGGTGCGTTGTATACGCGACGCTTTTCACCTTCGGCACGAGGCCGGGGTCGCGGCGTGACCACTCAGCCGCCCATTGAGCGAGCCGCGGCCAGACTCAGTGTACGCAACAAGCAGGTCGCGTGGTGGTGCATTCAGTGGTAGGGGCGTGTGCTACTGTCAGCATTAAACTTGTGGGCCCCGAAGGAATCGCTTTCGAGTAGGAATCGCCTGTATGGGAGCTCTGCGAGCCTCGAGCCTGCGCATGTTCGGGCCCCCCTCTCAGGGTTCTTTCTGGGCAATTCCAGCAAACGGGCCTGCCCACTGGCCGGTGGCTCGTGCGATCGGGTCCGCGGCGGGGACTTGTCTGTGCGCTGTCGCTGGAACGTCCTGACGCGACTCTTCTCCGTGCCGTCGCTCCCCCCCGATCCCCCTGTGTCGACGCGCCCGCGTCTCCTCCCCGCCACTCCCGCCCTCCGGCCCCGCCCGCCGCCCCCACGCACCCGATCGGCACGGATGACGCGCGTTAATGGCGCGAAAGACACGAGGAGACGCCAAGCGCAACGGCTTCGCAGCGGTACCCCTGCCGCCCCGCCCTCGTCACCCGGCACCTATACGGGGACTTGCATTCACGGGACCACGACACCCCTTCCCCCCCCCCTTTTCGCTTCACGAACGGTCCCCTCGACCCCGCCTTGCTCCTGTCGCTCCGCCTCCCAGGGCCGGGCGCTGCCAGTCTGGCAGCATCCACGGCCATCCGCCCCCCGATTTCTGTGGACCGGAGTTCCGCGCAGGCGGTTTCACCCCTCGTCTTCTTTTCTCGGGCCGGCCTGACGGCCGGCCGCCTCCCGGCCTGCCGGTGGCGGACGATCGCCGGCCTCCTGAGCAGCATTGGCATCCTGGTCGTACTTTTTTTGGCCGCCGCAGAATGGACGAAGACAACACGCATCTGCAGGACCGACGTGTTCGTCGCCGCGTCGAAGACGGCGGCCCGCCCCGCGGTCATCCTCCTCATGGCGCTCGGCGGCTTTCTCCCTTCCCCCACGACAACGATCACCCTTCTTGGTGGAGGCCTCGCGGAGCACAGGTGGGCCCACCTCTCGGTTCCCCATTTTTCAGCCCCACGCGACGCCCGCCGGGTTGCCCGGACGGTCCCCCGTGGCGGAGCTCTCCGCGACGCCCGCCAGACCGACCGCACGGTTCTCCGCGGTTGCGTTCTTCTCGTCGGCCTTTGGGGACTCCGGACGGCCCCCGTAGTTGGAGTTCCCCTCGCTAACCCGGCGGACATCCGTTTGGCCGCCCTTGGTAGAGCCCTCCGCGTCGTATGACGGGCCCCACTTTTGACTCGCCACCGTACCAGCCGGTCTCTAGCCCTCACTCTGTCGGAGGTGGGCACTGGATAGAAAGAGCCAACGACCAACCGAGCAGCTGGGAGCTCTCTGCGCGCCCACCTCAGGGCGCGGTGATGAACCCCCCGGCGTCCTGAAGGGGCGACCTACCCGCCAATCTACACGGCAGGGTCGCCGTCGAGTGAAAGCTGACGGCGGCCGTGCCGTCGGGCACGACCGCGGCGTTGATCTTGCTGCCCACGTCGTTGGAGCCCTTTCCGCCCCAGACACCACTGGAGAGGGGGCCCCAACCAGTGTACCGCGTGGTGAGGACCCAGTCCTCACCTCCGTCGCAGCAGTTGCCGCCGCCAAAGCCGCTGGAGGCGGCCCCCTACCCGGTGTACGTTGTGGGCGACAACCAAGCCCCGCCCCCGTCGACATTTGTTCTGCGTCCAACTCGTCCGCACTGTTCCCCTCGGGCCCGGTGTACCTGTCGCAGCCATTCCGGAAGGTTTCGACAACCTACATAAGTCTAGGGGTACTGGTTTGGGCTGGAAGGACGAGGCCGGCGTGCACCTTGTGCACGGCGTGCCTGTAGGTGAGCGGAGATCCTGTCACGGCGACCGGGTGCTCCAAGGAGCACCTGTGGGGGGCTGTACACGACATGTAGACCAATCTGAAGAATAAGGGGCTGTTACGCGTCAGGCGTAGCGTGAACGCGCTCGGGAAGCAGTCCAAGATGATGTGCACGGGCGTCAACACGTTCACGTCGCACCACGTGGCTGCGAAGAGCATGAAAACGACCGCCAACATCTTCGAGGAGGACATCATCAGTGGAGCTGTCGCCTGATACTGCTCGCTTGACATCGATGTGGACATCCGCAACGACAGGGAGAAAGAAAAGCGCTAAAGAAAACCGGAAGAGCGGAAGGCCAGAACGGCGCACTGCAAGAGGGTGGCGTGCTGGCGGTGGTTCCGGATGTCCGACAAGTTCAGTGACGCGGCCAACATGGCGGACGGAAAAATGGAGGTGGACGAATCTTCGGACGAAGGCGGAAACAGCGTCAGCACGAGCAGCCCGAGTACGGTCAACACGGCCTATCAGCTACGAAAGTCGATGAAGTGGGCCGGCATGGAAGCGGCGCCTGCACCGCCCTCCTCATCGAAGATCGGTACTGGAAATGTGTCTGATGAGATTCATGTTGTGATATTAACCGACCGCGTGGCTTCCTTAGACGTTACCTCTACCGACGTGGATGCAGCGTCATCGGCATTTCCGGATGCCGGCTCTGCCGCCGCAGCCAATGCGCCGCCGGCGCGGGAGCCACCGGCGGCACGTGTGGCTGGAGGACCTTCTGCGTTAAGGGCTCTGGTGGCGGAGGCTGCGAAGCGGACGGCGTCGAAGACGCTGGGCAGGGGGGAGGGTGGCTACAGGCAAGTCCGTAAGTCTCAAGCCGCCAAGCAGCAGGCTGCTTCGGCGGCCCTTAAGCCGCAGTTGAGGACCACACGCGGCTTTGAACAGACCAGTGATTCAGAGCCGACAGCGGCCACCACAATGGCCACTGAATAAAGTAGCGATTGTCTTCTGCCTTGTGCTCTGTACGGTAGCTCCATGTAGAAGCAGCTCGATGACAGTGAAAGGTCTTTTTTTGCCCCTCTGCGGTTTTTTTTCTTCCTACATCGGTGCACTGTTGATGTCTAGTTAGGCGCTGGCTGCCTTCTTCAACGCGGCAGCGCTGCCTCACACGCAGCCCAGGGGCCTCCTGTCACTGTCCTGTGTCACCGTCACGAGCAGAAAGCCATCTACGGCCACCCTCCCCCCTCACGGGTTTGCGCCACCACCATCGCCTCATTCCGGAGGCGTTGGTGGTGGCGCTGACAGAGTCCCCCCCGTGCCCGTCTTTCCTCGCGCGCGACCCCGCGGCGGCAGGCGCTCACCTCTTTTCTGGCGTGCGCCGCCCCCACCGGTGGCGTTGTACACATCGCCTCGGCCCATTGGGGGCGGGGAATCAGTCCCCCATTTGGTGGCGGCACACAGATGGGGGGGCCGGCAATGGGAAAGTGCCCAAAGCCTGCAGGCAACCGCGAAGTGGCTTCATGCGCGATCGAAAATCGGGATATGCTGCGCTTCCATGAATCATATTCAATGGCACAGGTTTTGTACCCGTGGATATGGTCGAGCGAGTGGTCACACGTGCCCCAAAACGCTTCCTGAGACACCTGTCTTCTGCCGAACAACATGTTGAGATATTTCTTACTTAAAACTTCTCTGCAATGTGTCGTATGATTTCTACCTCTGAAGGGGATCTGAACGTGCCAATGAGCAAAACACACTTTGCATTGTACCGACACTCCGTTGCAATTGCTTTCCAAGCGTCGGGCGGCTGATCCGGGCCACCTCACCGCGGTGCCCAGGTGCTTTTCGTCCGTAGGGCGGCGGAGGGGCCGGCGCCGCCAGCCGACGCCGCCGCCGCAGCCGCCAACGATGGTGCCGGTGGGCAACGTCGCCGCCGCCGTTCCCTCCCGGACCGGTTCCTGCCGTCTAAGTCACCGATGCCGCCGCCAACCACAGCGCCGCGGGCTTCCACCACCGCCGGCTGACGCTACAGCCGCCGCCGCCCTCAATGATCCCGGCAGGCGATGTCGCCGCCGCCGCCGCCACCGACGTCGCCGCTGGCCGCAGCCATTGACACCCGCCACCGCCTCCGCCACCCCCCCCATCTGTGCCGCCGCGGGACGTCGCCGCGGCGGCCGCCACCGACGTCGCTGCCGGCCGCCGCCAATGCCAGCCGACGCCGCCGCGTCGCCTGCCCCAACCGCGCCGGAGAGAGACTTCGCCGCCGCTGTCCTTCGCAACGGTTCCGGCGGAAGACTTCGCCGCCGCTGTCGCCACCAAAGGTGCCTCTGGCAGACGCCACCGCTGGCCGAAGCCGCTACTGCTGCCGCCACTAACGGTGCCGGCGGCCGACCCCGGCGCCGCCACCACCCTCAACCCTGCCGGTGGGCAACGACGTCTGCTCCGGTGCCCCCAGCGGTACCGGAGAGCGGCGTCGCCGCCGCCACCCCCACGTCCGGAGCGACGGGCCGCTGTCACAACCGGCCGACGCCTCTGCCGCTGCGACAGAGAGCGCTGCTGGCCCGGGACGCCGCCACACCTCCCGCCACGAACGATGCCGGCGGGCAAGCGCGCCGCCACCGCCGCGACCACCGGCGCCACTGCCGCAGCCACCGACAGTGGTAGCGGGAGTCGTCAGCTCCGCCACCGCCGCCACCGCCGCCACCACCGAGGGCGCCGCCGGCTGCCGCAACCGCCGCCGCCACCACCGGCGCCGCCAGCGCCGCCACCGAGCTGCCGGGATCACAACGGGAGCCCTCGCCCTGACAGCAGGGCGCTGCTTGTGCGAGCGCGGACGCCCTGGCGTCGGCTGCAGTCGCAGAGGCTGGCGGGCCACCTTAGGGGTTTGTCCGGCCGGCAGAGGCGGCTTGAAGAGGTTCCAGCACGCGCGGCGGCGGCAGCGGGGGCGGGAGGGGATGTCGCGCAGACCCCAGCAAGGCCGACTAGAAGGTGCGGCGGTCTGCTGCCGCAAAGACGGTACGGAGGCTCATGAACGGCGGCCTGGCGCCGCTGAGTTTTTTGGGGGTCCCGGCACACCCGCTGGCGTGTCGGTGGTCTGTGACTGAGTGACGCTGCGGAAGGGGGAGGGGATTGGTAAGGCCGGCGTTTGCCGTGCGGCCGCCGCTTGGGCGGGCCAATGGTGCGCCGTTTGGGAAAGGGGAGCGTGTCTGAAAGGGAGGGGGGGTGGGGGCGAGGCGCCGTGGTTTCTCGTAGAGGAGGTGCGGAGGGATGTTTCTTGGGCGCCAGTCGTGCCCGTCGCGGCGCTGACGTTGCCGCAGCCTGGCGCACAGACGGCGGCGGTGGCGCCTGCGGCGGCGCCTGTCGGCGTGGTGGCGATACCACATTCGTCGCCGCCCCTGTTGCGGCTGCCGGCCGTGACGGCAGCGGTGGCGGCCGCCGCGGTTGCGGCCGCCATCGCTGCCGCCGCCATCGATGTAGATCAAAAGAGAGTCCAGGATGGCCCCTGAGGAAGCACGGGTGAGAAAAAGTCGCCGACCTGCGCGACTTCGAGAAGAGGGCACAAACTGGACACCAGAAAGATTTATTACAAAGCTAGTACTATAATGGCTGTAGTTTACCCTTATTCGATCCACTTGTCTTGGTCTGGCAGTGTCTGTTGTGTCCCATGTGGCCCGTTTCCCTTGGAGCAGGATGACATCTGGACGCATCCGAACGGTTGAGGACTGTCATCATGTATGAAGTTACGGAACCGATGCTACCTACTCAAATGAGCCGAAGGAAAATAATATAAGCCCGCTTTCCGCGGATGCGTCGAGCAAGCTGGACGTCCTTCGACATCACAGTCACACGCGTGCCATGGATGGCGCACGGTTGGGATTCCTGAAAGAGACCCCCCAGGTAGGCCTTGGACGCCTTCTGATGCGCCAGAACAACAGACGCCGAAAAGCGAGGAGCGTTAGTGTACTCCTGCGCGATTTTGCGCACTAGGCGCTGACACAAAAGCTTGCTGATGAGCACCTCCCCCGACCGCTGCAACTTCCGGATGTCGCGAAGGGCGAACGTCCCAGGCCAGTGGCGTCGCCGAGGCGCCGCCACATTGGTCTGGGCCGCCCGCGCCCACCTGGCGGCAGCGCGGGCCAGTAAAGCCGCGTGATTGCCACCAGTCGCGCGCCGCGCCGTCTGCTTGACGCGCGCCATGGCAGGCGACGGCAGAAGATGGGGGAGCTTGAGAAGGGGGGGGGCAGGGGCGGGGGGCGGGCAGATGGGGAACCCGCGGCGGGGTGCGGCGGAGAGAGAGGACGGGCAGAAGGAGGATAGGGACAAGGGACGGCGAGCCCGCGGGGACGCACGGAAGGCACACGTGTGAAGTGGTGGAGGGGGGGCACGTGGACCCCCGCCCAAAGTGAGCGTGGCGGGGGCCGGCAGGAGGCCCGTAACAGGTGGGCGGGGATGGCGAAGGAGGGCGAAGATGCGACAGCGGAAGGCGCTGTGTGCAAACGGGAAGAGAAGCTGGATGGGATAGTCTTTTTCGTATGCAACAGGAGGGCCTGGGATGGGCATCCCGAGGCCCATGCACAGCCGCCGCCGACAACACAGCTGCCGGACAGATCAAGTAATTTCCGTACGGCGCAAGCTGGATGCATCGTGTCGTCGTTCCGTGTCTTGCGTACTGAGGTCCTAAAGTCCTCCGAATAAGCCATCCGCCTGACCTCACCATCGCGTAACAGCGCTCATGTGACGCGGTATCATGACATCATCTTTGTCAAAATGCGGGAATTGTCGCAAAAGCATAGAATTCTAATCTAAGAGGGCACGCCTCAGATCTACCGTGCAGACTGACGCAGACTGAAATGCTCCACCTGGGCACCTCCCTCGCCCATCGCTCAGAGGGTTGGTAGCCGCGGATCGTCACTTGTAGGTGCGTCATTCAGCGCGATGTTCCGGTGGCCATTGGCGCACGATTGCTGCTTACTCAACGCAGATGGCTCACACGTTCATCCACTGCATAATGATCGCTGCAGCGGAGAAACAAGAATCAATCACCGGACAAAGATCAGTTCGCGATGAGACACGGGACACTCAGAATTCTACATTGTCTCTGCTGAACTACGTTTCGAACAAAGTTTCATCGAAGCTTCGATGCGCCATCGGGCCATCGAAAAAGGCCCTCCATGGGCCCATCGAAAGTTCCATCGATATCATCGCAGCGATGTGATTGCAGTTACAGCCAGCTCCTTTGGACGGAACCGGGATGTCGTATGTCCTGCCGTGATTGAGGGGACAGAGCCCTGCTGCACGCGCAGATCCGGTCAATCTGCTGCAGGATTGGACGCGCTGGTGTGAAGCTCGTGCGGCCTGGCTGTGCAAACGTAGCCGAAGTCGAGTCTTTGCTCGCCCGCGACTGCCGCTTCTATTGCCTTGCCGCTGCCGAGACCCTGCTCTGCTGCTGCGCCTTCTAGGCACAAGGAACTCGACGTCGCACCACCCGCCCGTACGCCGCATTGCCCCCCCGTTTTGTTTCATTCAACACACGCTGATGAGCTTCTTTGGTGGTCTGAATGGAGGAAAGAGCACACTTTATGGTGCATCCCGCCTGTTCTTCTCTCCGTCTCCGGCCCCGTCACCCCCAAGGATAAAACTCGTTGAGAAAAACCCGCGTGGCATCACGGTCAGCGCTCGAGGCGCTATAGCCGGCGGACGCAGCCGCCATGCCTTTCCTAGACGCCAGGTCCATGAAGTCTGGGACTACGTGAATGACACGGGTGACATTGTGCATTGGGACAGCGCCGATGACCTGCCCGCCAGCGGCGGAGCCGGCCCACTTGAAGTGCGTGCTGAAGGGGCTTACAAAGGGGCAACCAGGCTCCCCACCGACCACGTCCATCTTGAGAATGATGTCGTAGTCGAGGTTCTTACAACGGACAGTGGCACGCACCTCACCCGCGTACAGGTCGTGGTTGTCGACGTCTGACCCGTCCCCGTCGATGTCCCCCCCACCGGCGGAAGTGGCCCCATCCTGGGATGCTCCTGAGTTTTCCACGGTGAACAGAATGGCATCGGACCACGGCTGCTTGTTCTTAAACTTAGGTGAGGCGCGGACAAGCTGCTTGGGGCGTGTGTTGCATTCAAACTTGGCGTCGAACTCGACGGTCGCCCAGAATGGTACCTCACGCTTGTCGGGAAGCTTGAAAATCTCACCCAGAGCGGAGAGCCCGGGTCTCTGTGACAGAGCCCCAGTGGTACACCGAGCTAGGTTGTTGGCCGAGCGCTGTCTCTTCCGCGCTGACACGGTGCCTCCTCGGGCGGAAACTGAGCCACCACCCGCCGCCCCATCCACTGTCTGCGCACGACCGGCTTGCGCCTCGGAGCTTGTCGGCACTGCCCCACCTCCGGGCGCCGCCGCTGCCCGCGCCACCCTGGGGACCGTACGACGCCACCGAGGTGTCGTAGAACGCCGAGGCCACGGTTTCCGCGTCTTCCCGCGGGAGTGCCACCACGCGGGTCAACTTGGAGAAGCGGCCCACCATGACAAGGAGGTACCGGTTGCCCATGGCGGTCTTGGGAAGTGGTCCCAAGAGGTCGAGGCATACGGCGGACAGCGGTTCCGTCGGGGGAAAGAGCCTGAGCGGGCTGGTCCGTCGGCGTTCGCCCACGCGTCCCTTGGCACAGGTCACACATTTTGCCACGTAGGCGTACACGTCGGCCATCATGGACTCCCAATAAAGGAAGCGCCGCATGGACACGTCCATCTTGTTGGCGCTAGGGTTTCCCGCATGGGCCGGCGCGTGCTCCAGGGTGAGGATCTCCATACGTAGGGACTTGGGGACGTACACCAGCGTGGCCCGGTCCAAGGGTGCGCGTCGGACCAGCAAGCCCTGCGCGTTCTTGGAGCAGCGGGAGTGGGTGTTGCGGTCCATCTCCTGTCGGAGCTCATGACACAGATTGTCCTGCGCTTGGGCCTTGACCAGACGGTCCACCGTGACGGGCGGATAGTCCCGTCTGTCCTTGCTGGACGGCATGGTCCAGGCCCGCGAGAAGTTGGCCAGAGTGAGGCAGAGGATCTCCTCCGGGATTGGCCTTGTGTCAACCGCGGGTGTTGCGAGCCGGGACATTGTGTCCGCTGCGTGGTGAGCGACCCCCGCGCGGGTCTCGACCAAATAGTCCCACTCGGAGAGTCGTAACCGCCAGCAGGCCAAGCGACCATGGGCCCCATCCATGTGGAGAATCCATCGGAGGGCCGAATGGTGCGTCCGGACGATGAACCGGGTCCCTTGGACGTACGGACGCAGCATAAAGAGGCCTCAAAAGACCGCGAAGCACTCTTTCTCCGTCGTGCTGTAGTTCTTCTCGGCCCCCGTGATCGGACGGCTCCAGTACCCAGCCGGCTTGTAGGTCTTGTCCGGCTGTTCTTGCATCAGGACGCAACCCACTTGGTAATCGCTGGCGTCCGTGTCCAACATGTAGGCCCCTGTATACCGCGGGAGTTCCAGGATCGGCGTGCTTGTGAGCCGCCTCTTGAGCTCCTCAAAGGCGTCCCGCTGGTCTTGCGAGAACGGGGGAAGTGTGTCCGACACCTTAGGACTTGTGAGGGACGTTAGGGGTCTGGCCACATGTGCGTAGTCCTTCACAAACCGGCGGTACACGTTGCACATCCCAAGGACGCTCCGTAGGTTCTTCTTGGTCCGAGGCGGTTCGGCACGACGTAAGCCCACCAGGTTCTTCTCGTTCACCCGGATGTGTCCGCGGCCCACGATGTGTCCCCAGTATTCGACTTCCTCCTGGAATAGAAAGCACTTAGACGCATTGAGGGACACTCCCGCGCGGGACAAACGACCAGAGACTTTGTCCAGGTGGGTGATGTGCTCCTCGACCGTCCGGGAGAAGACAATCACGTCGTCCAAATAGACCAGGCAGGTCTTCTACTTGACGCCGGACAGGATCATATACATGGCCCGCTGGAAGGTGGCCGGCGCGCTGGTCAGACCAAAGGGGAGCTGGATGTACTTGTAGGTCCCCTCGTGGCACATGAAGGTCTGTAGTGGATCCTGCCCTCAAAGCCAACGGGGTATAACCCCGTCAGAAAACCCAGCACAGGATGCGGATCGCTACGCCAGAGTCACAACGCGAACGCCGGGATCACTGGGCGCGAAGCGCACAAAAAC
>Ga0209093_1000112_pt1 | contig 41276 bp, 67 predicted proteins | sample SidtaG_4_FD_187450 | JGI IMG/M metagenome (GOLD analysis project Ga0209093, IMG submission 187450) | Marine algal microbial communities from Sidmouth, United Kingdom - Sidmouth_Male1 metaG (SPAdes) (version 2) | ecosystem: Host-associated > Algae > Red algae > Unclassified | place: Sidmouth...
GTGCGTGTTCGAATAAATCATCGTTGCGTTTGCGCTACTTCCGTCGTTTTCGTGCGCTTCGCGCCCAGTGATCCCGGCGCTCGTGTTCTGACTCTGGCGCAGCGTTCTGCATCCCGTGCTCGGTTTTCCGACGGGGTTATACCCCGTCGGCTGCGAGGGCAGGTCTCACTCCATATCTGCCCTTTGACCACTAGAAGAGTCATACCGATAGCCCTTTGAAACGTAGCAGGGGTATTGCACAACCACACAGGGAGGCGCACGCATTTCCACGCGCCTGAATGGCATGTGAACGCCGTCAGGTGCTTGTCATTATCGGCTACTGGTGTCTGCCAGTAGTTCGCAATGCAGGCCATGGTGGAGAACACCCTGGAACCCCATAGGGAATCTATGCGCTCATCCATCCTGGGACTAGGGTACGTGTCCTTGGCGGTCTTCAAGTTCACGTTTCTGTCATAAATACAGAAGCGTACCGAGCCATCAGGCTTCGGCACCTTAACGACTGCGCTAGCCCATTCCCCAGTGGAGGGTTCTATAACCCCCATCGAGCGCATGCGCTCGACTTCAGCTTTCTCTCTCTCCCGGGCCAAAGGCCCGGCCTTGTAGGGGTGTGGCCTCACAGGGACAGCCCCGGGCTTCAAGCGAATGCGGTTTTCTACACCGCGTATCAACCCCAAGTTACCCCCCCAGAGGGATGCATGCTTCTTCAAGAGGGCCCAAAGGGCCGCTGACCATTCTTCGGGTACAGACGACACGTCCACGCCTGCAAGTGGAGATTCTTTCTCCTCCTTGGAGGTCCTGCCGTGCTCCTGGAGCTCGTCTGGGGACACTTCATAGGTCGGCCCCTCATAGGGGTCGATATACCCCACGGTCATATTGGTTGTCAGCCGCAGGGGCGTAGCGTCCCAGTGCATCGCATGGACGGTTATCGGCTCGCCCGCCACCATGATGGCGGGTCCCTGAGAGACCTGTATACCATGCTTGTGATACAACGGGGGTCACCCCGTAACGAAGCCATGCCCCGTGGAGGGACTGTCCACGGGGATGGGTGCGATAGTCCCGGGTTTTACCGAGGTCTTCCATGCTGGCCGTATCTCAGTTGTACCATCTTGGGGGCACGCACAGACCGCGCTGACTGACGCGATCGGGTGGCCCTTGCGGGCACCGTCTCTTCGGATCGGTACCTTGGTACATTGAGGAGCTCCACATGCTGCTCCTGACTCGCAATGTTCTTTGTTGCGATATCCATACAGGAGGCGCCCAGTACAGCTGGGACAATCATATTGTCGACAAATCCAAAAGAGATGTATGAGGTCTGGCCCCCAAGGGCCACACCAAGGCATACTGAACCCACAATGGGGAGCCAGCCCCCATTGACATCATGGAACATAGATGCCAACTCACCCAGCGGTTGAAGCTGGGTGTCGTCCGGCAGTAACTCCCGGCTTATCAGCGTGGGGTCACTCCTTGTATCCAGGATGGCCCGAGTGGTAAGGTCGAAACCTTCCGTCGGGAATAACCTGACAACTAGCTTATTGCTATATGAGGGCATGAATTCACATGCCGTGCCCTCAGGGGGTTTCGCTTGGGATACCCCCGGTGTCTGTTTAGGCCAGTTCTTCCCAAAACGCAGGAAAGATTTGTACCTCCTTATTGCCCTTGGACTTGTCAAGGGAGGCGGAACGACCGCCCCCGTTACTCGTTTTCCGAGGAGGACTTGTCCTCCTGAACCAAATCTTCGGCTTCCACACCTGGGGGTGGAGTGTCATCCGAGGACGTCCAAGGCGGGCCCAGGCTGCTGCCTATGGCTGCTTCTGTCTGCTTGGGACGGCTTCTGCCCTCTTGAGGACGCTCCGTCATACGCTCCTCGAAGGCCATGTCCAACAGGGACTCGGTCGCCGCGTCAATGCGAGGACACTCGCGAAAAAAATATCCTCGCATGATTCATGCGGGGCTGGTGTAGTTCCTTGGCTTCCCAAAGCGACCTTTAACCCTAGGGGAAGGACCCGACGGGACTTTCTCCGTGCTAGTAGGGACCATCACCGCCGCGGTAGCATACTTGGGTGGTGTCGGCCGTGTTGCTCGACGCTCTCGACGAACCTTGGACCGTCAGGCCTCTTCGACCTGTTGTTCTTCGTGACGTCTGCGACAGACGTCTCCCTCCCTCTGCGAATACTGCACCAGAAGGTCCGTCGCCATGTTGCCGGTGTTGTGTTTGCGCAGATCATCGCGAATCTCCCAACCGAGCCCTTGCATATAGTGGCTCCTCACATACCCCTCTGTGCGGATTTACCTCTAGAGGTGACGTAACCCCGGAAGACGTACGTGAACCTCATTTTCTGTTTCGCTATCCTCCCGGGAGGCTCCGTGGAAGAGAGTGTCCTGGCCGCTTGGCGCCTTCTCATCCGCATATGTGCGAAGGTGCCATTTGACCAGTACCATATAGGAACTGCCGTCTCCACCGCGCCCTCGTTGGAGAGACGGGATGATAGTGAAAAACTCTCGTTTGAGGTTACCCTTGGTGAACTCTGGAGAAAGTAAAGGGCTCTGTCCTCTCACATATCATTGTCATTCCCCGCTGTCGCAAACAGGTTCAGAACCTCGATAACGCCTAAGGCTGCCTTCCCATCCCACTCTGCGTCTCGACCAAAGGTGTCCGAGACATCCTTACGCAGACGGCTTGGGCCGTTTGCCATCTTCCAGTCATACCGGACGTCCGTATTTGCCAAGGCGTACGATACTCAATCCAGAATCCCTGCATAGCGATCATCCGCAGGGATGATTTTCTCGGGGAGTCTACGGTGAGTGTTTCCCTTTAGCTCGCAACCCAGGGCGCGTGCTACCGCATGTCGGGGGACATGACGTACCCTGTCTCCGCCGGAGTCCTCCCCATCCGAGAAGGAGGAGCTCAATCGGCGACGACGGCACCTTGACCGTCGGGAGGCCCCAAGTGCTGTTTCCCAGAATGACAGCCGTTCATGTGACGGGCTCATGAACGCATCCAGTGAATCCCGTAGGGCCGCCGAAAAGACGCCATCTTCTTGGGCCCCTCGCGGAGCCCAAAACCCACTGATTTGTGGGGGTGTTTGAGATAGGCCCACGGGCCTAGCCCGCCGAGCCTGACCGCCATGCGGCCCCTGTTCTCGGGACAGGACTGCTTATTCCCGCCCCCCAGGGGTCCCGGCACTCTGGGGGAGAATCGATCTCGACCCCTTGTGGCGGTCTCAACAGAGGGGGGGAATGGGAATCCGTCAGCGCCGCCGCCTCCGTCGCTCGCGGTGCCACGCACTCTCTTGGACACCCGTGCGCGACACTCCACATGAGGAGAGTCCCCCAAAAGGCCACTCGGCCCTGAGCCCTCACTAGCTCCGTCACGGACGCCCCGTGAAGAGGAGCCCGCTCCTTCCGCGCGGGATAATATCCCCCTCATGCTATTCATAACGATGGAAGCCCTACTCCCCCGTGGGAGAATCCACACAAACAAGCAACCAGTCACACCCAAGGGTAAGACAAGGAGAGTACGTCCACCATGAGAAAACGACACAGCGACGGCCCGACTGATCGGAAAGGGGTTGACCCTGTCCACGGCTGATCCACAAAATGTAGTGGATCCTGCCCTCGCAGCCGACGGGGTATAACCCCGTCGAAAAACCGAGCACGGGATGCAGAACGCTGCGCCAGAGTCAGAACACGAGCGCCGGGATCACTGGGCGCGAAGCGCACGAAAACGACGGAAGTAGCGCAAACGCAACGATGATTTATTCGAACACGCACGATGACCCTAAAGCACACGCTCATATACGATCAGAAACAAGACGCAGGACGTGCAAAATCCCAACCTCTTGGCGCTACCATGGGGGGACCGGTACCCAACGGGCCGCGGTCTCGGGCCCGGGCCTCTAGTGGCCCCTGCCCAGCATCCCTGACAGCCCTTCCACTGGGGGGAAACCCCCGCCCGTCCCGGGCGGAAGCAGAAAAGTCACTACGACTTCCTAGATTTTAGGATTTACCCAAAACCCATATCTCGGGACTTATCCTAAGATTCTTAAAATTTCCCGGACTGAATGCCGGTGGGACTTTGTCCCTGGTCAAGATGATATCTCGGTGTCGTTTATGCTCGGATTGCGGAAGCTTCCACAAGCTTCCCGGTGCCTCTAGAGGGCCCAGATTCGGAAAAACTTGTGTCTCCCTCGGCTACGTCAGACCCCCCCAGTGGGGGCCGATCGGGTGCCCATCACCCCGCGCCCCTCTGAAGGCCTCTTTTCGTCAGTGTCCCTCGGGCTCCCTGGACACCCGCCCAAAATCGGATTGTCCCACGCTACCCACTTAAGGGGGTGTTACGTGACTGGTCACGACCCGGCCCCGGCGCATGCCGGGGGCCTTGTAACTCTTGACGGCGAGTCTCCCTCGAAAGTTGAACTCTGCGGGCCGCCGCCATCGTTCTCCCGGACTCTTACAGCAAAAGCTATCAGCAAAGAAATGGCCTCCGCCTCGCTACTGCCGATACGGCGCTGTCTCAGCACTTACATCCTCTTGACACTCGACACGTAGTCTGATCCTACACGCTCCAAGACCAACAGAAGGATCCACAGCTGCCGTACTGTAAGCCCTCCCTCCTCACCAATCAGTACTTCCCGCCCGTCAATGATGATGGTGATCGCGTCACGCAAGAACTGGGCCCGATCATAAGAAGTTGCCGGCCCACACCTCTGGGTTGACCGGAACGTCTGCTGGCCATGGCGTAGCATGCGTGGCAATCCGCGCGCACCGGCCCGACCACCGACGATTATGCCGCGCGATGGCTGCTGTCCACTGACAGCTGCTGAAGCACTGTCAGCAGGGAACGTCAGCCCCAGTTTTCCGCCGTTAATGCGGCGAATCGCGTGTGAGTTCCCGCCGAGTCGATTTGGGCCGGGGTCGTCATTGCCACGGCCCCTTTCAGGACCTCCGCCGCGGGCTAGGAGACGGCCGCGACACGTCGAGGGCGCAATTTCACGAACAGTGCCGATTGGAGCAACTGGGACCTGAAAGGCAGTTCTTTGGGCCCGTCCCGCCTCCGCGACTTTGACAGCATTCCTGCCTGTCAGGCCCAGGCACGCCCCCTTCCAGTGACGAAGGGGTCAGTCGATCCGGGAAACCGGTCTGTCAGGATCTATTACAATCCCGACGGACGTCGAGCTCGTTCACGGCGAAAATGCCCAAATTACGCATGTTCCGAGTCGTTCCAGTGGCGATCCACGTGTGATCACCCCGTCGCTCACCAACCACAACCGCGATCTGGAGACATCTGTGGAACTCGCAGATTCCAGGGCGGGCCCCCTGTTCAGGGCCTAATATCATGTAAACCCGTCTTGGGACAACGACCAGCAGTACACCACGCGCCCGAGACCGGGGCCCCTCTAGGGTGCCACGTAGCACCCCTTTTCCGCCCCAAATCAAGGCGGCGTCCAAAGCTTCTACCGCTCATCTCTGAGACTGGCCCCATGAGCCCTTAGGGGAGGGTTTCTGAGGGTTCCATGAGGGTATCTGAGGAGGGTTTTCCTGAGGGTTGGAGGGGGGGAGACGAGGTGTGGAGAGGGTAAGAAGAAAGGGAGTGAGTGTCGCCTCGAGGCCTTCGTTCCGGGAAAGTAAACTCCCTGTCCAACAACTCGTGTGTGTCACTCGGGGCGGCTTCCCCCGGTCGACGCCGTGCGTTTGTGCTATTCCTGGTCTCCTTTAGGGGAGGGTATTCCCCGCCCGGGCTACCCAACGAAACGGTGTGGAGCGCCTTCCCCAGAACTAAATGGGGCTGGCTGGGAGTCTTGGCACGTTTGGTGAAGCAGCCTGGGAGGAAGGCAGCTCAATATTCCTCGGGGCGGTGGCGGTGCGCCAACCCTCCCCAGAGGGAGCCTAGTTGGTCCTCCTCCCCTTTGTGCCTAGAGCTGCGGGCGGTGGCCCGCAGCGCCAGGATTGGCTGCGTCCGGCCGGTTCGACGGCCGATGGGGGGGGGCATTGAGACCCCCCTGGTGTCGAGGTGCCTGGTGTCTGGGGGGATTGGACTTCCCCCTCCGAAGGCGGATCTTCTGTTGACGAGCGCCACACGAGTGCCGGAAACACGGGTGCGGGTGCCCGTGGGCAGCAGACTTCGTTCCAGCCCTTTCCCTCGGGCCACAATCCGACTGGGACTCGCCCCCTGGCGGGAGCTGCATCTGGTAGTACTCACTTCGAGGCGGCCCCTACGGGTGCCGGCACTCATTTCGAAGGAGGAAAACCGCTCGACGTGACCATGTGGGGCGGTGGGTCTGTGCCACCACCTGCACGAGACCTTCGGATGGGAGCTCTATTCGTGATTCCCCAGGTTCAAGGAGTAAAAAGGGTGCCCCGGCCCGCGAGCACGGCGCCGGGACCCACAGTATCGGTCCACCGGACCTCGGGCCCGGTGGGAGATCCCCTCCCTGTGCGTGTGAAAGGGAAGCGATGCCAGACTTGGAACGGGAGCCTGCGGGTGCGAGCTCTTTTCCTGCTCCTCCAGGCTCACGGGGTGCCAGTGAAGGCCAGGGTCTGAAGCGGCGCGACGCTGTTGCTGAGGTCTCTCGGTCTGAAGTAACCCGGTTGTTAGTTAAGATGCTGAACGGCGCTACGACCAGACTCGCTGAACGCCGGGAAAGAGCCCGGCGCTCTTCCCATCGGCGTCGACGCGACGAATCTTCGTCGTCGTCAACCACGGACGTCTCCCGCTCGGAAGAAACGTCGGCTCTCGAGGCCTTACTAGATGCGTTCCGCGCCACCCTGACGCCGTCGTCGGTGAGGAACGGTCCTAAGGGTATTGACCCGAGAACCCGACCTACTCCTGGCTCGAAGGGCGGTGAGCGAAGCGGGGTGGGGTCGCGAGAGTTACCCCGGGGAATTGACCCGGGATTCCGGACGCAACGTTCCCTCGCAACTGGTACGGAGGCGGAGGGGTGGCCGAATCAAGAAACCTCGCCGGCACCGACGCGGGTGGTGCCAACCAAGATTGTGGTGAACCACCCGTACTTCCGGATGATGTTCGATTTCGAGACCAACGCGTTAGACAACAAGTCGGTTAAGTACACGCTGCGCCAGGCCCGTATTCTGGGCAGGCGCAAGAAGAACGTTTCTAAGTCCCTCGGGGTACTCGACAAGTGGGACGGTTCTTCCTCTGCCAAGACATTCCAGTTACTGCTTCAGTTCAACAAGGCCTGTGACGAAGCTGACATCTCCGAAGGCGAGGCCTTCTGCCTCCTTAAAGATCAAAGAAACCCCTCAAGTCGAAGGTTTTGATGCTTAAGCCGACTAGCCCGGAGGGAATCCCCGACAAGGTCTCTTCTTACTGGGAGCTCATGTACTGGATGCTCCGACGGGACGACAGCGAGGGCTCAGTGCAAGCCCTTGTCGAGACGCTGCACGTCGCCGTCCAGCGGGACGAAGATGACGAGTGGTCTTTCCCCGAACGACGCCGCCCCCTTAACACCGAGTGCGGGTTCATGTATGGGGAGGGCGCGCTCAAGGGGCGCTTTCTGAAAGGTTATCACAGCGCCGCGCGCGAAACTGTGTGGGAGCGGAACACCCTTGGCGTGCATATGGCGGAGTGAGCTGGCGTCTCCCAGACGAAGGGTGAAGAGCACCACTGGCTTCGACTTGAGCCGCGTAAGGAGCAGACCAATGAGCGAGAAGTGCTCGCGGCAGAGACGCAGCTCTGGCGGCAAGCATCCTTGGCCGCATCCCCGCGAGTATCTCGGGGCCTCGGCGATACCCGCCGCACGTCGCCCCCGTTCAGGTCATCGGGGCAGTGGACGCCCCGACTCAGGGCGCCTGGGCACGGCCCGATGCAGCCGGGCCCGGGGAACCGGACGGCTTGACTCCCTGTGGCGGTTACAACTTACGCCGCCGGTTCTGACTGAGAGATGACACTCCCCGTCCAGAACTCAGGACGGGAAAGTACTCTTTCCGGCAGTGTGGAAAGGTGGGACATTTGGCTAAGGTGTGCTCAACTTTGGATGCGCGCCTACGTGACCGATTGGCGATGGCCCGTCGCTGGTCCTCTCTTGGCGCGCCCTTGCGCTCCCGAGACACCCAGCGGATGGGGCGGCGCGAGGCGGTCGCCACTCCTAAGGACTGTTTCAGCTCAAGGGGAGATGAGTCGAGGCCGCTTGAAAAGGGGGAACCGCCGGCCGGGCCCAAAAAGCGTACCAGCTACATCCTAGGAGTCCAGTTAGGGAAAGAAGAAACCAACGGTGTTGGGCCCTCCCCGCGCCGACCGGGGGACCCAACCCGAGACACAGATGCGATGTAAGTACGCATCTAATCCCGACCCAAGTGGATCCGCCCTCGGGACACGCCCCTTTTGAAGAGGCAGGGCGGCCGGAACGTGGTGGCCATCCTGACAGGGTCTGACCATCAGGTGGCCAGCCGCATCTGGATAGACGTGGGACGTGATTTTGCTCTCCGCGTCATTGTCGATACGGGGTCCTGCGTCTCTCTAGTACGAGAATCGCTCCTCCGCCCGGAGATGAAGGTGGCGCCCCTAGACGCGGCGACCACCCAGTTGTTTGAAGTGAATGGGGGAATCCTAAATATCACGGGCACCGTGACTCGTAAGATGTGTGTAGGCACCTACAAAGCACCCGTCACGTGCTGAGTAGTGAGCGGTATGTCGGTCCCTCTACGTCATGGGACTGACTACACCGACGTTCACGTGCCCAGTATCTGCGGGCCAAAGGGCAATATCCAGGTACCAAATGTAGGTAAGGTCCGCATCCTTCGTCGGGGTGAGACGGTGTCGTATGCCAAGGCGGACCGTCCCGGCGGGGCCGGTGCCGCTAGTGAGGCAAATGCTGAGGTGCGTCTGGCCCGCGAGGTGGTCCTGCCTCCGCAGGCAAGGCGGTACGTCCCAGTGGAGACGCTCTCTCAGGATAATGGGGTCATTACTCAGCGCCACCAAGCGTATGAACGCCTCCCAGTACAGATGGCGACCGAGAACATGGCCTTCACCGTAAACCAGACGTGGTGGGTGGAAGTGAAGCACACGGGAAATACAAGTAAACGTCTTTCCAAAGGTATGGTCCTGGGACATATGTCGGCCCACTCAGGCACGGTGGCGGCCATATCCCGAGAGGAATGGGCCGCACTGAGACCCATTCCGGCCACCGCGCCTGACGTGAGTGACCCCGTGGAGGAGCCCCACGTTCATACTTCGAACGCGCCTGAGGGGTTTCCGCCTCGAGTGTTCTCCTTACTACAGAAGCACCGGGTCCCGAGGAGTGGGAACTGAGGCTCCCTCCAAGCCACGGCGCACCGGATCAAATTGAAGCCGGGATGAAAGCCCGTCCGGCTCAACCCCTATCGGGTGAACCCGAAAACCCGGGAACTCATAAAGGCCCAGGTCAACCGAATGTTCAAGCTCGAAGTTTTTGAGCCAAGCTGGAGTGAATGGGATAGCCCGGTCGTCCTCGCCCCGAAACCCGACGGGAGTCCCCTGTTGTGCATTGACTATCGGCAGTTGAACAAGAGCACAGTACGCGACTCGTATATTTGACCACGGGTGGACGACTTCCTTGAATCTTTAGGAGAAGCCCATTTCTTCTCCACGCTGGACTGCAACGCAGGGTACTGGAAAATCGCCATAGCCGAGGAGGATAGACCCAAGACGGTCTTCACCTGCCACTGTGAGACGTACAAGTGTACCTGTCTGCCCTTTGGCCTGTTTAATGCCCCTGCCACTTTCCATCGGACTATGGACATGATCCTGTCCCGAGTGCAGTGGCGGAAGGCGCCCTTCCACGAAGAAAACCTCATCATATTCTTCGCAGATGCAGAGTCCCACCTGTCTCACCAGGACACGGTACTCACCCTACTCGGAAAGCACGGAATTACCTTTAAGGCGCAGATGTGCCACCTCCTCAGTAACGAGGTTGAGTAACTCGGCCATGTAGTGCGGCCAGGACGCTTGAGTGTGAACGAGAAACATGTCAAATCCAAAAAAAAGGCCGTCTTCCCCAAAGCCCAAACCCAACTGAGGAGTTTCTCGGGCATGTGCGATGTCTAAAGCCCGTTCACGGTGCACTTCGCCAAGACCGCGAAGCTGCAGAAAGAAGAGAGCAGCGTCCAGCTCCGGAAGCGCTTGGCTCCCCTCTGTCCGGAGAAGCAGGCAGCGTTCGACACACTGCGCGAGCAGCTATGCCACCCACCCATCCCTGCCACACCCCGACAAGATGGAAAGTACAATATTGATGTTGATGCCAGCTATGACCAGCTGGGGTACTGCCTGCTTCAGCAGCAGCCCGAAGAGTCGTACCAAGCGGCAAGATACTTCAGTAAAGGTCTTCTACCTGCGGAGATGAACTACATTGTCATCGAGACTGAGAGACCGGGTGATAAGTGGGCTGTCGGTTCACACCTTCCGTACATCGAAGGTATCAAGTTCCTCATCCAGTGTGACCATAAGGCACTGAAGTGGATACTAGCCACAACGACCTGCAATAACAATCGACTCAATCGTCGGGGCATCCTCCCCACGGAATTCGCATATGATGCGGAATAAAAGCCCGGCCCCCATCACGCGGTGGCCGACGCGCTGTCCCGCCTTCCGACTACAGGGTTGGACGAGGGCCCAATCTCTCAGGAGATCCCCTCAGTTCGGGTGACCATGCGGTCGGGCCACCTGGTCAGAGAACCGACTCCTTGGTACGCAGAGGAAAGCGTTCATGTGGCTGGTCCCCTCGCCGGCCCTATTTGCGGCGGTGGCCATTGACGTATTTGCCCCCCTGCCCCGGAACCCCGAAGGATATGAGTACAGCCTGGTTATCTGTGACCGATTGACTGAGGTCACTAGCGCGGTCCGGCTTCGCGATATCACGGCTGTAGATGTTCTCAGCGCGCTCCTTGACATGCTGGGCGCCTATTATGGGTTCCCGACTCACTACTGTCGGATTACGGACCGCAGATCACCGCCCTGCTATTTCAAGGCGTGCGGAAGGTTCTGGGGATTGAAAACGACTGTGCAACACCTCATCGGCAGGTTCAACGGTTTAATGAGACGAGTTTCAAGCAATTGCGTCACTGGGTATGTAAACATGTAGCCACGTGGTCTCCGTACCTCAGTATGGTAGTAACGGCTTATTATTCCGAAGTCCATGGAAGTACTGGGCAATGTCCACTTGCCTTTGTATGTCCGAGGCTAATAAGTCCAGTCGCCATTGAACGGCTTACCAAGGACCGCGAGGCCGGTGAAGTAGTAAGTCTGAGGCAGGCGAAGTTGAACTTCCTCCAAGGACTGGATTCCTTTGTCCCCTTGGTCCCCCTAGTGCGGGAGACCATAGAGAAGGCTCAAGCTTGATGCAAGCAAGCCTTCGACACTTGCGTGCAGCAATGTCGCGAGTCACTCCGACTGACAGACTGGGTCTACGCAAAGTCACACGAGAACCAGGAGGGCAATGTCGTCTTCAAGACCATTAGACCCTACCAGGCGTTGAAGACGTGGGGACGCCGGCTTACCATCGAAAGTCACGATGAAATGCGCACAATGAACGGCAACCTCGCTTCCCGGGCCCCGGATCCCCTGGAGGGTACCCCAGTCTGGTCCCGGGCCCTAGCCGCATGACGTGTTCTTTCCCATCCCTCATCGGCAAGTAAACCTCTCGAGGCTGTCTTGGACCAATTTGTCGGACAGGAGCATGATGAGACTGAACGCCTCAGGCGCAAGGTGCGGTGGATCGGGTATGGACCATGCGAGGCTACTTGGAAGTACGTGGAGGACTTCCCAAGAGAGAATGTCCGCCCGTATTGCCAGCGCCATCATCTCCCGCTGCGCAGAAGGGACGAAACCGCCCAGCCCCGAATACGGGGTGAGGATATACGGAGCCGCCGCAGCTAACTCCGCTTGCGGCGCCCCCCCCTCCACCCCCATCGGCTTCTCCCCCCGTGCCGGACAGGTCCCCCACATAGGAACGCACGAACGGAATCCCCCGACCCGTTGTGGATCAAGACACAGGCCGCAGTCGGCGGACCAACTCCCTCCTGGCGAGCGGCAGCGGCGCGCCACGACCCCGGGCGCGCGCTGACGCGACATTCTCTCCTGGCGTGGCGGCGAACGCCGACGCGGCATTCTTTCTTGGCTTGTCGGCGGCGTTGGCCGCCGCCCTGCAGCCAGACTCTACAAAACGACATCGCCTGCCGACTGCGCCCGGCGGCAGCCATAAAGACGGCGCGGCACCGCTTTCATCTTCTGTGCCCAAGGCGCGGGTGCCGCCATTCGTGTGGTTCCGTACTGCCGCGGAACGCAAGATAGAGGCGCCTCCCCTCCACTCATGCGGCAGCGACACAGCTTCCCGCCTCAAGCTCGGGGCGAGGACGCCTCCTTCTCCGTCCTTCGTCCATCGGCCCGGCCCTTGGCCGGCGTTGACGACGGCTGCCCCCAAGGACCCTTACTTCGACATAGTGGGCTGCGCCACACCTCCGTACCCCACGATTGGAGGGCGGGGAGGACCACCACGATCCGAGTGGGACACGAAGGACCGATCATAGTGAGAACGGGTGGGAGGGGTTTTTCCGGTGGTGAGGCCGGAAGCGTTCGCCGTCCCACAGCAACCCTCAAACTATACCCACCGTTCCCTGATCCGACTTTTATGTGTCCCTGTGCACTGGCAGGGAGCCCTACCCCCAAGGGTACGCCCTGCCCCGGGCCGGGTCGTAGAGACGAAAACGTGGGGGGCTCACGACCGGCGCGCTACCCCCCGGCGCGCGGCCACGTACTCCGGCGCGCCATGGTCGCGGACAGCCGGCCGCGCGGCGCCACGGGGCCGCACCCCCGCCTCCGCCTGGCGCGGGGAGCGATGCACTGCCCTGTGACGCGTGGCCATTCACCGCCGCCCCAAGGTCGCGGATCGCAGGCCGTGGGGCGCGGCAGGGCCGCTCCCCCGCTCAACACGGCGCAGGGCTCGACGTATTTCCCTGCGGCGCGTGGCCACTCATCAGGCCGCAGGCTCGGACCCCCGGCGGCCGCCCCGCTGCTCTTGGGGCGGGTCGCTTCCGCTTCAACATTTGGGCGTCCGGGACGGTGACCCCTTGAGAAGGGGAAAAAAAGAGAGCATTACTGGTTGTCAGGCCCCGGCACGGGGCCCTTTTCCAGTCCTGAAGGGGTCAGTCGATCCGGGAGACCGGTCGGTAAGGATCTAAAACAATTACGACCGACGTCGAGCCCGGCCAGCGCGAGCATGCCCAAGTTCTGCATCTTCCCAGTTCTTCCGGTGGCCATCCACTTATGATCATCTTGTGGCTCACTAGCAACAACCGCGATCTCGAGAATTTTCTGGAGCTAGAAAGTTCGAGACCGGGCCCCCAGTTGAGGGCCTTATACTGTGTAAACCCGTCGTGGGACAACGACCAGCATTACACCACGCGCCTGACAACGGGGCGTCGCGACCGTGTCATGTAGCATCCCTTTCCCGCCCCAGATCAGAGCTTTGTCCCAAGCTTGGACCGTCTTCCGTTGAGACTGGCCCTACGGGCCCTGCGCGGAAGGTTTCTGAGGGTTCCCTGAGAGTACCTGAGAAGGTCTTTCCTGAGGGTTGGAGGGGGGGCGACGGGGTATAGAGATGGTAAGAGGGAAGCACGTGAGTGTCGCTTCGAGGCCGTCGCCGCGCGCAGGTAATCTTTCGGTCACGCAACTCGTGTTTGTCGCTCAGGGCGTCCTCCCCCGCTCGACGCCGTGCGTGTGTGCTATTCGGGGTCTCCGTCAGGTGCGGGTATTCCCCGACAGGGCTACCCAGCGACACGGACTGGCGTGCCTTTCCGCCACATGGGTGGGGTCTGCCGGCCATGTTGTCAAAGCGAAGGCCGCTTGCTTGACCGCATGCGCGGCATTGAGAGCGCTGGCGACATCCTCAGCCACTCGTGCATCTTCAGCAGTCATGGCTCCTGCCCGATTCCGCGCGCGAGCCACTTGGAGACGCTGTTTGCGTGTCAATGTTTCGGGGACTGAACCGCCAGGCCCTGAGGCATCGTGCTCGTCCAAAGTCACCAGTCACCAAGACAGAGGCCGACGGAAATTCTTAAAGGAGACCGCCCACCCGGCGTGGCGGCCACGTCTCCATGCCAGCTGTGCTCCACTAAGGTGGGGAGGCAGGCCGCGGCAACTCTACAGCGCGATCACCAGCGTGCTCAGTCCGCACCAGGTCGACAGGCACCTACTGGTGGGGTTGCGGGCGAAAAAAGAACCGTCCAGCCGGCCTGCTTCGCGGTCCAGGGAAGTACACAGCCAGTGATTGGCCCGAAGATAAGGACAAAGCCCGCGGCACCACAACCGCACGCCTTCCCGCGTCTGCAATCGGCACCAGTTCGGCAGGCACCCACTGGCGGGGTTGCGAGCGAACAGGGAATAGTAAAGCCGTCACGATAGTCATGCCAGCGACGTGGGCAGCCAGCGGTTGTTCCTAAGAAATAATGACACAGCGCGCTTCACAAACCAACCACGCTCGCCCGAGTGGTCGATGCGTGACGGTCCCACGAGCACCCGCCGGCGGGGTGTCGAGAAAGAGAACACAGTGAAGACCGCCCACCCGGCGTGGCGGCCACTCCCAAATTCCAGCGAACGCCCGCAGAGAGGGGGACACAGCGGCTTTGCGAAAACGCAATCACCTGTACGGGCGATCGGTCGCGGACTGGCCCGCACCCTCATGCGGAGTGGCGGGCCTCTCTCGTCCACCTTTCCTCCAGAATATAGAACAATGGGGGGATGTGAAAAGATACAAGTGGGATGTGCACTTACGTGCGGGGAAAGGGAGGGGCGAAAGAAGCATAATGCGGGTAGGGGAGCGAGACGTAAGTCAAGGGGGAGCGGTGGTGCGAAGACGGCGGCTGCACGAGCAAGACGGCTCGGGTGGGTCGCGGCCACTGAGCGCTCCGGATCCCGTGTCCAGTGCGTGGCGCCACTGTGTTCGCCAGTGCGTCCAGTGGGTGTCGCTACCGGTCGTGGCTGCGTGTGAGGAGCGCGCTAGGACCAAGCGTTGCAGTGGGCACCGCCTGTGCGGCTGGGACGTTGTGCTCGCCCCACCCCACACCGGGCACGGGAAGGACCACGCTTCGGTGGCGGCGTGAAGGGCGAGGCGTCCCATCAGAGATCACCCGTTGGCCACCGCCGGGTGAATCGGAAGCTGAGCAATCTGAGACGATAAAGTTACTCAAGACAATGCCAATTCCAAGCATGCGCCAAAATCACGCCATCGTTGGCCACCAAATATACACGGCCTGAACGCGTGCCACACGAGCGATATGTGCGGCCATGCCATGAAGAGGGCGAACCGGATCTTCGAACATAAGTGTGCTAGAAAGCTTCACTAGACATATCACACGGCGCGGGGAATAAGGTGGACTGATTATCACTGTGCACCGCATCTGTCGCCGCAGATCCCAAATCAGAGTTCTCCGCTTGTGATATACGGCTTCAGGAGCATATCAGTGCTCTTTTATGGAATCACCTGGGGTGCAGCTGTGCTGAGACCCGCTTGCGTCCACCCAATCCACCGTGTGCGTGCACCGTCCCGTAGAACGGTCTCAAAGGTTCTGTCGTCGCATGATTTGACCTGCTCCTGGGAAAACGGCACATTTAATGAGGCCCTACGACGATTGAAGGGACCCAACCGACGACGGAAACTCTGTTGTGCTTGGAAATCGCTAAACGATGACGGAGGTGCTGTTGCGCTGGCGGAGCCCATTCGTTTACTGTGACGCAAATGCAAGCGTGCGACGACACATGATGACAGACGCGGTTAGCTGCGGTTCGAGGAGATGCCGAGTCGCGGGCCTCATGATGCTCCTGGTGCTCTGCCGCCATTTTCAGTTGTCTATGGCGACTTGTTAACTAATGTCTGGACTGCCAATGTAGTATATTGCAGGTTTGCTCCTATTCTCTCCGGAGCTCACATGACAGAAAAAGGCTGGTTGGTACGTCACTATGTCTTTCACGTATCTCACTGTTCATTAAGTGCCCACCTCATCATCGTACTGGTACTTTTATGTCGCCGTGTTCCTCTGTTGGCTGAGATAGGAGGAACCGAGTGTTGTCTCTTTCTGATACGCGCAGGCCATTCTGAATAAGATATTCAATGAAACTGGGAGCCCCGGGAAGAGTGGAAGCACGTCCTATGCGACCAAAAACAATTGCCTTCCAAGAAGTGCCCCATCTGGGTGACTGAAAGGAACGGAAATGGACATTTTACGTCCTCTTTGAAACGTGATGATCAACGCAGCTGCAAAGTATGCCACCCAGATTCTCTACGCTGCCAGTGGCTGGTCAGGGATATGAAGTGATATGGAAGTGGATCTGAAGAATGGTCTGCGTACTAGCTGCAACTGGCGACACACCTCCGCTCGGATGTTCGCGTATCGCTCCCTGGGTGTGTACATGGACGATGGCATACAATAGGCGTCCATGGAACGCGTAGTGACTTCTCCAGACTTTGTGGCTGCCTCTACTAATGAATCGCAAGATGAGAATCCAGGCGTTGGTTATCTACTGAAACTCGAGAACGGCCCCAAAGAGTTGGTACGTGCGCTCGACATACACGGAGCAGCGGTGGAAATCATGTGGCGCGTCTCTAAAGAACAACAGGATCTGAGAAACGCTCAGAGCAAGTCACAGCAGTTCATATCCGCTCACATCACAGAATTCTAAGTCGCTGGGATCGTCCTTGCCTCCCAAATAGCCACACAGGAGCCCTCGAATGCCTTTCTATTTCAATGCGCACAATGAGCGCGGTCGCAGCATGCTGTAGCTTTCAGTGAAACTTGCTCGGATCCGATCATCCTGTGGCGACGCGCCATGACTGAGCTGCTGCTTCTGGACTCCAGCGAGGTGTGTACCTCTGTACGAGAAGCTGTAGCGGCCTGTTTACAGATCTACATCAATGCATCAAATTTCCTCACGTTTATAGCGCCCAAAGAGCCACAGGGCTCGCGAGGGCATTGCCCGGTGCATGCGGGATGAGTTCCAGGACCTCAGGGCTAGAATTCTTGATCTCTGGGACGAGGAACCTGACTAGCTCACGATTGTTGCTCTTCTCGAAGCGAGTCCCATTTGCTCCACCGAGCTTGCTTGGACGAAGATTCGAGTCCCCATTGGCGAGCACGCTCGGTGTCATGTTTTAATAATTTTTTCATGGTCTTCGTGAAATCCATAGCAGTCTGCTTGTCCTGGTTTCTCGGCCACGCGATTCACTATTTTCAGTTTTTTTCTTTGTCTTGCTTGATTGCGTCGATTCTCCGGCCGTTTTTTTCTGCAATTCAGTTCCTGGTTCTTTTCTTTTGCATGGTTGTAGAGAAAACGTAGGCGTTTTTTTTTATCAGTCGGATATGAAGAACAATGGCACACTGAATCACCTTTAACTATGTCCCGCAAACAATCCTGGCGACTGCTTTCCCGATGAAGCAAGACGCAGGTTGAGGTGTAAAAAGAACAACTGTCGACATGATAAAAATGAATACTGTCGAATTGGAAGGATGGGCGTCCGGTCCCCAGGAGGACGGAACAATCAAGCGGACAAGAGGAGCAGTAAGCTGTACAAAGGCCCGTCTTGAAAACCGTCCTAATGGTACGCCAGGCGGCAGATATCAAGGAACAGTGGATAACAGCTCTCCATCCCGTTCATTGAACCACAACTGGGTTCACGTTTTTGTGAGAACGAGGGTTTCTGTCGGCGAAGTAATTGTGCTGCTGTGTTGTTGTTTTCTGGAAGATGTTCTCCAGATCAATCCTGTGTTTTGTTTTCCGCGACGTGCGCTGGCGAAATTGTTCATTCATCCTATGTCTACTTTTTGAGTTGTACGACAATCGTAACCCTCGTTAGATCGGGAAACGGTTCCCGTTTTTTTAGCATGAAGACTGCGTTCGTTTTGGACGTAGTTCTGATTATGTTGCATTCCGTACACCGCGCGAGCAGTTCAGTTTCCATTTTGGTCCAGAAACCAAGTCGAGGGATGTCCCGCGGAACTGTCCTGCGGACAGTCTGGAAAACATAACCAGGCATCATCTCAGGACCATCTGCCATCCGGGACGAAGCTGATTGTAGCATCCTACCAGTACAGGTTCGAGGATGAACTGCAGGACGACTCCTGTGGCATGGGAGGACAACCTGTGAGATTCGTTCGTATATTTTCCGGAAGTTTCCCCAACATACTGCTCTGAGTCGGATGGCGTCGAGTCACAATAACTCCCACTGACTGAAAATGATGTAACATATCTCACCTTCTTTCTGGATTTTGAAACCACCACATTGTTTATGTAGTATCTTGACAGCAATGATCGCCACGTCAACACCGCCGTCAATGCCCGGCGCCACCCCCTGAGAGCTCTCCCAACCACGACTCCCCCAAGTTATGAAACCCGAAATGGAATATGCCACGTTGGCTCACGTGCAGGACGCTGAGCGGCCTTCCATTTTTCTCATGCAAGAGGGCTTCTCGCGGTCCTGGAGTTCATGCACGAGAGATCGGTGCATGGAGATGGGGCCAGTTTACGTATCGACATCGACCCCCAAGTCTCCAAAAATCAGGCTTTCGACCAGGAAATCACGAGGTCTGTGAGGAATCGTCAAAAAGGCTGCGATCTGGACAAGGACGGGTCGCACCTCTGCAATCATCTAAGCACTCTTTTGTCCACCCAGTAGATGCACGTAGAGGGGCCCTCATTTGTCAAAATGAAGCGGAACGAACTGAGAGAAGCTGGTCGCCCTTCCGAAAAGACGTAACAAATGTCACTTCAGGATGACACTATTCTGGCTAGTCACTGATGGAGGATCTCACTCGACGGCGCAGACGAACTGCTCTCTGTTTGATGTACCACAATCAGGGCGGTGACCTCAGGAGGAGGGAAGTGGCGATCGTCTCAGCTGCTCGCGCGACTCCCGTCAATGGACTTGAGGTCCGGGAAGTCTGGCCGATCGAAACGCCAAGACATGAAGACACGGTTTACGTGCCGGCGAAGACGGTGCATCGCACCCTCGTCTCCCTTCTTTTTAAAATGGCGGAGACCATTGCCCGGGTTCAATTACCCGGATAACATTTGAGCCGGGCAGTCGCCATCAAATGCAGGTAATTACCTCCATGCACAGCAAGTCGCCTGAGGCGATCATTCCATTCGAGGGGGAGTGACCGTTCTACGCTCAACGCCCTGCACCTGCCGCGTGGCAGCCAGTTGGCTGTCGCCTGACGCTCCCTCAGGCAGCGGCAGCCGGGCCCTCTGTGGGGCCCGCGTGGGGCGGCGTCGCGGCCGGGCACGCTCCTTCGGTGGCTTCTACTGGTTCGCGGACGGGCCCGTCGTCCCTGCTCCCGCGCCGCCGTCCCGTCAGGAACTGCCGCCGCCGGCGTCGCCATCGCCCGCCAGTCGTTGCGCCCGCGGCGCCCCCAACGTCCCGGCGGGCGGGCCCCGTCGGGAAAAGGGGACCCCGATGTGCTTCATCATGGTCGGCTCAGATGGAGCCGTTCACAGCGATGCCCCCCGTAAGCCTTGTCGGGGCTGCGTTCGCCGCGTCCCCGGCGCGACCGTCCGCGGCTGCCGCTGCACCTGGAGGAGTCCCGACGCCCGCCATGCCTGCGACGCCAGGACTGACTTGGGCCTGCCCCGCCGTTTCCGTTCGTCCTCCGTTACTGGGGCCCGCTGCGCCCGCATTTCGTCCGCGGCCGCAACCGCCGGCCGTGCGGGCGTGGTTCGCCCTGCTGGGGCCGATCGTTGCCGCGGCCGCCTGGCCGCTCGTCAGCGACGTCTTGCATTCCGCCCATCCATAGGGAGCGAACCGGACGCCCGCCGGGTAGCGGGCCTTGCGAAAGTTCGCCGAGGCGGCGGGGAGCGACGCTCGGCCGGCGGCCCAACGCGACTTTGTGTGCGTCGACCGCTGCGTCGGCGGGAGAGCGGGTTAGCTGCGCTGCATATTGCTGTGCAAACCTGCTCGGGTGCTCTTGGTCCCACTCCCCGCGGCCGAGATACCGGTCGTCGCCGGTGAAGAAGAGTACGCCTACCCCAAGGGCTGGCAGCCCCGTCTACGCCAGCACCCCGCGGTCCCGCTCGGCCATTTCTTGGTGCTCTTTTATGACGGGGGCGTGGACCCATTTCTCTCCCTGACCCCGGTGGGCCCGGCGACCGCCCCTGTAGACTTGTCAATCGTGAACGCGCGCCGCTAGCGCGGGGAGCTCGTGATCGCCCGACGTGCGGGGCACGGGGCCATATTCGTTCCTGTGAGTTCCGGCACTGCGTTGGCTGCGGCGCTTGCTTTCTTGCCGCCGTAGATGGCCACGCGTTGCGGGACCCCGCAATTGCTGACGAACGAGTACCCGCCTGTCGTGCACGGGCAGCAGTCGCGGCTCCAGGCGGTCTCCTGTCACCCCATTCAGGGAACGGTCTACGTCATGCTGACTGCGGCATTCGTGTTGGGACTGCTGCCCGCACACCGCGAGACGCACCGCGTCTTCGAGCTGTCGCCGTGTTACTACGACCTGACGAAGAACGTTTCGGTCAACGACTTTGCGCCAAGCGACAGCGTCGCCGCCGGAACCTTGGCGGAGGACGACGCCATTGAAAGTGGGGCGCCCTGGGCGGCCCTCCACGACCGGCTGCCCTTCCACAACGACCCCAACCGTAAAGCTTCCAGCACCCTGCTGCCTCACGAAGTAGGTGTGGTTGCGCACCGCCGGTGCCACTACGTCCGTGTCATGAGCGTCCTGCGGTCGCCGCAAGCTCGGTTGAGGGTCACGCTGGCGCGGCCTCGGCTCATGGACCTCATTCCGCGTGCGGTACCCGAGAAGGAGGAGCCCTGGGCGGTGCCCGCCAGCTTCACATGACCCGACCCGGGTGACGTCCCGCCGTCGACGGAGAAGGCGGCCGCGTCGGCCGGTCACCACGCACGGAAGCGGCGTCACGCCGACATGGTGCGTGGCGGCCCAGCCCAGCCCCAGCCTCACGCCCCTGTGTCCCAGGATATCCCGTCTCCGAGTGCCACTGCGTGGCTCTCCTCGCTGTTGGAGCCGCCCGCACCCGTAACGGCCACAGTGTGGCGGGCATAGCTTAGGTCCGGGAAGGTCGTAGCCTTTTTTACGCAAAACGCGGCCGTGAACTGGGCCGAGGTGGGTCCCTCTGAGATCACCGCCGCCATGATGGAGTGCGCCCGTATCGGCCTCGCCGGCATTGTACAGCCCTGACTGAAGTCCCCGGGTACTCGGGCGAAGCGGGTCCACGCCGCCCTGCGACGCATCCTACGCAAGGCGGGACGCCCCGTGCATGTATTGGAGTACCATGGCCGCGGGTGAGGGCCTTTCCCTGGACCCATAAATGCCGCGCTTGTTTTCAAGGCGTTAGGCCGTCCTATGCCGTTTGATAAAGCCAGCGGCTTCATCAATGTGCGCTGACATTGAATGCAGTCCGTAGTGCCGGCGCCACGCGGCGCCGGCGCTTATCTTGCACTGGTTAGAGCGTCCCGACGACCCTACGAACCCGAAAAACTCCACCTGCGCCCGCCTCGCCGGCCCGCTGCGCCGACGCAAGGCGTCTGGCACGGACGGCCGGCATCGGTACCGCGGCGATGCCCTCGGATGCGCCGACGGCGGTTGCCGCGTCTACCGGGCTGCCAATGGCGGATGAAAGGACGTGTGCGGCAACTACAAGCGCGCGGCGCGGCGTGGGGTGTCGGTATTCGGTCAAGCAAAACTTGACCCAGAGGGTCCCACAGGTCAACGTCGCGTTGTCCCCGATGCCGTGCACGACGTACTGCTGGCCATAGGCCTTCTCTCCGAATAGGGAGCGGAAGACGTGCACAGAGGGGTGCTGAGCGGGGCCCGTGATGAGACCCTCGACGGCCGCGCCCGAGGCGCAGACGACATGCGGCACATACTTCCGGCGGTGCTTTCCATCCACGTCCAGCAGGATCGTTGGCCCTTTCGTGGTTACCACGTGATAGGGTCCTCGTTCGACGTGTCAGCTGGTCGCCCGCACTCTCTCCTTGGCGTGGTTGCGCAGCCACGCACAAGCCCCAGCGGTGATCCTTTCCGCGCCCAGCTCGAGGCTCTCGTAGTGATCGCGATGGTAGCGCCCTTGCGTGGCCTTGTGTTTTGGCGCGCAACTTCAAGATGATCTGCACGAGGTGGTTCAGCAAGGCGGCCTGGGCCCGTTTCTCTGCGGCTGTGCCGCGCTGCGCCGTGAGGTGGTGCACTCCTGTTCGGACGACGTTTTTTAGCGCCGTGCTCGACACCCCCATGGGGATGCCCAGCTGCAGCGGGGCGACCCCGGCGCTCCGGTCCGGGAGAGTGGTGAAAGCCAGCGTCAGCGCCCCAACGTGATCATACCACGACCGCGCATGCTCCGCCCTGTAGTGATTGCGGATCGTATGCATTGTGCGGTCTGACCGCGCCGTCTGCCTGTTCATCTGCGGGTGGGACGGAGACGCCACCTTAGGCTCTATTGATAGCGGGCTGCACACCTCGCTCCAGAAATGGCTGATATACTGAGGTCTCCTGTCAGAGGGACGCCGGTCCGGCGGACCATAGGCGGCCACTCAGAAGTCCAGGACGACGGAGGCGCAGTCCACCGCCGAACTACCGTCCATCGGGATGGCACGGACGAACTTGGTGAACCGATGGGTGATCTCCAGGATGATCCCGTGGCTGGCGGCTGTCCGGTCGAGGGGCCCTTAGAGGTCCACCGAAATATCCTGGTAGGGCATCGTGGCGGGGAACGAGGTGAGGGGCGAGCGCTGTGGCAGGAGCTGGACCCGCTGTCGGGCACATCTGTCGCATTATCGACCGTGGGGGACTACGGCTGCCGCCATACTCACCCAGGAGTATTACCTTCGCATCGCCGCATACATGCGGGATTCTTTACGGTTTCCCGACAAGGTCGCGTCATTCTTGAGAATGAATACAGGCCCGTGTAAGGAGGCCGGGACCACCACCTGGTGTGCGCCTTGGGGGGGCGCGCGTCGGCAGAAGATCCCATTGGGGTCCTCGAAAAACAAGATGTCCCGCCGTGCGTTCAGAGCCTTCACAGTCTCCTGGCAAGAGCGTTTCGCGGCTTGGGTCAAGAGCATCCCTCTGCAGTTTATGTCACGGACAGTGGGGCCGCCAAGGTAGCTGGCAGCGTCGAGCACCCGGACCGTATTGGCCCACACCGCGAAACCCGGTACGGCGTCATCCAACGCCGTATCGTCGCTGCCCCTGGGCTCCAGTCGGGAGATGCTGTTCACCATGATATAGGTCATCCCTGGCTCGTAGGCGACGGCAAACTCCGACTCACTCAGGCGCAGGCGACAGCGTGCCCAGCGAGGTTTACTCGAGCCCTCGATATTGAGGATCCCCCGCAGGCGGTCGTGGTCCGTGCGCACGAGCAAGCCGTCACCCTCAAGGTACGAGCGGAGGTTGAGCGATGCCTAAACGACTGCCAGGCACAGCTTCTACGTGATCCCGGAGAGAAGCGCATTCCTTTCTAACCGCCGGCCGATAAACGCGACGGGCTGGAGCTTCACGTCGTGCTGCTTCTGGATCAGGGCGGCGCTCACCTGCGTCCTGCACGCCTTCTTGTCGACGACGTACGTCCTTCCGCTCCGCGGCAGTGCAAGAACCGGTGGGGTCGCGAGCGCCTCCCTAAGCCGGTCGAACGCCTGCTGCTGAAACAGCATGGCGGGCGGCACTAGGACAGGGGCCGTGACCTCGATGAGGTCCATAAAGGGCGCCGCTATCACATTTACGCCCGGGGATAATCTTCGGGAGACGTTTCACATGCCCGCGAAGCTCCTTTCGTGCGTGTAGGTCGTGGGGTAGTGCGCCTGGCCCAGCGCGCGCGTGTGCGCGTCCATAACGCCCAGGCGTCCTGCCTCGATCCCCTGCTTGCGTTTCTCCACGGTCCTGCGGAAATAAAAGCACGAGGGCAGTCAGAGTGGCTCTTCTACGTCGCGCAACAGGCGCAGGATGCAGTCGACAAGGCCGATGTGCTCCTCCTCTGTCATGGAGTACGTCATGACATCTTCGAGGTGCTTAAGGCAGCTTTGCCGCTTTTCACTGGAAAGAACGATAGACAATGCCCGCTGAAGAATCGCGGGCGCGCTTTTCAAGCCGAGTGGCATCCGCTGATACTGGTAGGCGCCCTCTTGACAGGCGAAGGCCGACTTTTCCGGTCCTCAGGCACGATGGCTACCTGCCAGTAGCCGAACTTGCTGGCCAGCGTCGAGAGAATGGCCGCATCCCCGAAGCTGTCGATGCACTCCTTCATTCGGGGCTGCGGATAGGAATCCTTCTTGGTCAAGCCACTGAGCAGACGATAGAAGACGCAGAGGTGAAGAGTTCCGTTCCTCATGGGTACGAGCCAGGCCCTACTACGGACATTTAATTTGGGCTTGAGTGGCGTATTTCGAAATTTCTTTAGTCTCGGGTATCTTCCGATAATACCGACAAGCGATGGGTACCAGTGGCACATATACTGCAATCCACAAGCGAAGATACTCAAAAGTCTGAACATTGGTTGAGGTGGGGCTTCATTTTTGGGACGGGGGGTCCAGTTTTTCCGGACAAGGTGCTGACTGACTCTTGTGTAATTGCTGATTGTAATGCTATTTACAGCAGTTTTCAATCATTGTGCTTGGTAAATGTGCGCAGCAACATCAAGGGACCAAGCGTGTGCGTCTCGGTCTCCGCACTGGCATGCCGCTTTTGATGGGAAACTGGCACTCCCCGTCTGCTGCTTCTTTTCTTCCAGCGCACATCATCGCCCTCATCTCCCTGTCCTCCGCCCATCAAGGCGGCTCCCCCCCCGTCCCCACCCCCTTCCCCCTCGCTGACACCACTCGCCCCCCGCCACGCGCCCCGCACAACGCGGCAGGAACGAAAGCGGCGGCTGGCACGCCGCCCCAACTTTCAACCCGCCAACACCGGGGTGTGGCGGCAGGCGCGGGGGAGGGGGGGCCCGAGACGTCACGCTGTTCTCCGTGGTGCGGCCAAAGGTCGGCCGCCTCTCAGGTGGCTGCTTCGTAGAACTCCTACGAGGGAGGTAGAGAGGGGGACAGAGCATGGAATGGCCTGCTGCTTGAAGGTCGCGCAAGAGACGGGGTCACGCGTGGGGTGGGGTGATGGTGAGGGGGGGGGGAAGGCATCCCGCTTTTTTCCTGGGTGGCAGCCTCTACTGCTGGCTGCCGCCCAGGTGGCCGCTTTGCAGCCTGCCTGCGAGGGGGGCGGGGTGAGGGAGGCAGAGAAAAAGAAAGGATGCTGTTGTGCAGCTCGCACGCTCGGGGGGGGGAGGGGGGGTGGCGAAGGAAATCAGAAGAACGCACAGTGGCCACACTCCGGTGCGGTCAATCCAGAACCCATCGGCGGGGCGGAGATGAGCAGCCGTCAGCAGCGCCCACTGTTTGAATTCGGCAACCTGCTGCATGCGAGTCGGATCATCCGCCCGGCCAGCGATGACAAGTGATAAGGAAATCGTATTCAAAACCCCACGGACCACCTTAGAGACGCATAAGATCGATAGAACACACAACAGGAGCATATTCGCACCGAGCGTAGCAGTCAATGGATACGACAGACACTGGCTGCAGTCGTCTCTCGCATACTGTGCGCATACGTATACCATACTCACGCTACCTTGTTCCCGAAGTATAATCTCACGGCCTCCACGGGGATGTGAGTGTATTCACGGACCCGGCCAAGTCACAGAGTTAGGGTGGCCTCGTACTCATACTCACTAAAGTACTTAATGGTAAAATGCCCATAGCAGGGCCTCGTACGAGCGGGACAGGAAAGCCCCATTCCGACGACGTAGGTTCGAGGACGTGCGCCTCCAGCTGTCGTTTGACCTCGGCCGTGTCGGCCTCCCGCGCAATGAGACCCGCACAGTGGCGCGCGAAGCTGACTCTCCCGGCGCCGGCGTTAAGGTCGAGGCGTTTCTGGTTGGCTTTGATGTCGTCCAACGCTGGCCCGTCCACATTGCCTTGTACTATTCCAGCATGCGTCGGATAAGGTACAGCTCCGGGTCGGCATCCGGATGATCAATGTCCTCCACTTGTGGCGGGGCCGCGGGTGGTGCTGTGGCCTGGAAGATGCCCTTCACGCCCGGGTCCCGCGGCCGCGCTTAGGTCGCAGACCCTCCCTCCGCTTGTGCCGCTGGACGCAGGCTTCTAACATGGGGCGGGGTCACGAAGACTGCCTCACAGCGCCCCCACAACGCCCTCGGTGGCCGTAGGCTTCGTGGAATCCGGGGCGAGCGCCGTCAAGTGGGGCGTCGCGTGGGGCACCTGCACGGCGCCCGTCGTTAGCAGCTGACATGGCTGACATTGGCTCTCTGCCGGAGGCAGACCTCGCGAGTGTCAAAATTGGTCGCGATGGCCGGAAACGATTTCCCCGGCGCAATGTCAGGGACGCCGTTGGCAATGGTGACATCATGATTCGAGCACAGGCGCGAGGTGCCGAACACCTGGCCCAGGCCCCCTCACATGGTCCTCAACCAGACGACCGTGACAACCGATGGCTGTAGCAGCGTCTTTCAGGATGAGCGGAATACGCAGGAGGCGCCCATCGGGCGGTCTCCATCGTCCAGTAGCCTCCGCATGATATCCGTGACTGAGGCCTCCGTCCAATGGATGGACCGGTCTTGGGGGTGGATGGCCTGCGCGTTGTCCGCGATGAAGGCACAACCCAGGATGACCGGAACCGACAGGGTTTCGACGACGAAAAAGGTCACAGGGATGATCAGATCGCCCGCCTGACGCAGCAGCGTGACGGTACCGCTGATGCGTTGCGGTGCGCTGTTCGCGTCCTGGCAGCGTACCTGATTTTTGGCCTTCAAGGTGAGCACGAGGGGCTGAGGTGGATAAAGTCGAGCTGGAAATGTCCGAACAGTTCAATCGGATACAAGCGTATTCCGTGCCGAAGATGCGTATTCACGATACACACTGTTCATGGAAAGACGATTATCATGCGCCATACGAAATCTCCGAAGACAGGAATTCATTTCATCCGAGAGGAGTTCCATGAATGATCTCATAGGACACCTACAATCAGCTGTGCACCACACACGCATTCTGAGGCAGCCCTTTGGACGGCACAGGCGGAAACGAGGCGAACTTCAGGCCCCAGCTCGAGAATAGTGGCCGAAACGTCGCAATTCCAATCGCCATGCGTCTGCTACACAGTTACCGGATGCCGAGAGAACGATGGGAAGGTATTTGGGTATCCTCGGCATGTTACCACCTCTTTGAGTTTAGGAGGAGCCGAGCTGTAGCAGTTCTCTCGTTTCTGTCCGGACTTGGAATGAGCAACCCCTGGGGCCCAAACGTGGGAGGCACAGGATACACCGGCAATGAAAACGTTCACTCCACGCCCGTCTCTAGGAGGAGGACAAAAGCACAATGACACGATTCCGAAAGCTCAAGCGACCAAGGGCACGGTTGGTTCTTTTTCTGGACACGAGGGGGAGGCCGAGACCTCTTTTTCACATCCCCCACGGCGCCCCCCTAGCTGGTCCACAGTGGAAAGAAAAAGGCCAGCATCTGGGCCCCTAGTGGGCAAACGAGGCACAGTCGCTGGATGGCCGGTACTCGGTCTCTACGGGCGCACACTCGTGGAAGCAGACGACCCGCGGGAGCCCTTGGCTCTCTTGGCAGTCGGAGCTGGCCAATGCAAGCCACCCGTAATGCGAAATGTTTGTCCCACGAAACAATTCGGAATGCAATCAAAGAATAATCAAGTCCGACAACCGCCTCGAGCACCGGCCCAGATATCCAAGCGGAGGTGGCGCAATCATACGGCGACATCACATACACGATCCGTCCGCGAGACGAGGCCAACGTGGGGCCCACGAAAGCCGTCCAGCCACAGGCACGGCCGATCCGACGGACGCGTACTCCTCCACCTGGGACGGAACGCCACCGGATATTACTAACAACGACACGCGCGCCTCTGCTTCCATAAATATACAAATTGCGCCTCTTTGCTGCGTAGAGACTCTCTAGCGTCCCCGAGTGCTGCACTCTGACGAGCTCTCATCGTGACCAAGGCAGCCATGCCCGCAGGGACACACAGCCTCTCGTGTTTGAAGACAAGATTGCAGCTTTCCGTGGTCACACTGGGGCGGCGCAGTGCGCTGGACAACTCTGATTTTCCAGATGATTGCGACTACTGCAAGAAATAATTTGGAGAGCGCCACAGAATGCTTTGCACGCGTCGTCGGACAACGTCTCGTTCGTAAATGCGAAGATCCATATATGTGCAGAACCGACCTCGTATGGAATGTATTCGTTCTAAGTGCACAGAGAATAATCAGAATCGAAGCGATGAATTGTGCGATTGTAATGTACGACCAGGGATGTCGGATCCGCACTCGAATACATGACTTTATCAAAACCTGACCCCCGAGTGCATGTCAGCGGAGGTGGGAAATATTCTGATTCTACGAGAACTGGGGGATTCAAATGACCCCAGTGAGCACCTGGCAGAGCCAGTCAATGGCGAGGGCGCTCCGGCGTACCACGTTGATGCCCACCCCGGCTCCCACGACGCATCCGAACGTGACGAGGGACATCTTGTCAAGGCCCAGCGAGGCTACGATGCGGTAGTTGTGCAGGCTGCGCAGCAGCACCTCCCCGCCCCCAGATGGGCTGTCCGGGTGCCTCAGGGGGTCGGCGACGGCGGTAGCAAGGCGGCAAAAGCGGGTACGCTCGGTTCGGGAGCGCCCACCGAGACGGTCTGGGGCCCATCCCCCGATGCATGCCCTGCTGGCGCGTTAGTCCGCCGGGATACCATCCGCACCACCCCAAGCCCGGGGGGCGGAGTATAAAAGGGCGAGGTACGATGCGGCGACCGGTGGCAACGGTAGGGGATTCGTGGCGACCGCGGGCGCAGCCGGGGCTGGGTGCCGGTCCGGCGCCCCCGAAGACGCGCCGCTGGACCTGTCCCTGGCGGCTCGCCGTGATGTAACGGTTCCGGGGCGCCTTGAGGCGGACAGTCTCTGTTGGAAGCCCTCTGAGAGGGATGCCCCTTACACGTTTCCCTGGGCGTGGCAGGGGCGGCCGAGCTGGTGACCCGAGCGTCGTCCCTCGCGACCTACTTCTCAAAGGTTCTCCCGCCCTCGTCTGCCGCGGCGTCCACGTCCGCCCGGTCATCCGTTTATCAGACATGAACAAATGCGACTGTCCCCGGCGAGGCGGACCCGCGGGCGGCAACAGGCGGAAGCAGTGGCTCGACCGGCCATCCCGCGCTCTGAGGCAGGGGCGTTGGAGGTGCGTAGCCCAGCGCCGAACAGTGCGCCTCGACTGCCTCGAGCAGCGCGCGTCCTTGCGCCCGCTCTTCGAAGGACTGTGTGGGGCACACCCGCAACCAGTGTGCCACGCGGCAGACGAACGAGCAGCCCCGACGCCGCCATGGCGGCGGCGCCGACTCGGGCGCACCGCTCCCGCGCCGTTCGCGCGGCGCAGGGGCCCCTCTTGGAGGGAACCGGGGAGCCTGGTCCGAGCGCATCACGGTGCCCGCGCGCGGAAAGACCGGGGTTCCCGGCGCAAGGGTGTAGCGTCGGCGTCCCAACCCAGCTCGGACGGGGCACGACTCCGAGCGACAACCCCACGCGGGGTTTCTATGGTCAACCCGACGCAGGCTTCAGACTGTCAACCGGTAGTACGAGGGCGTCGCCAGGCGACCGTTCGTCTGGCGGAGCCACTGACGCGGCCAGCACGGGTGCCCAATCGGCCCGTTCCGCCCCGGTGCCGTCATCTGTGACGACCTGGGCAGCCGAGGCAGAGGCGGCTCCCACAGAAAAAGCCACTGACGTCTCTGTCCGGGCCTGACGGGGCTTTCTCTATGCGCCGCCTGCGGACCGAGAGTTTCTACTCTGGGGCTTGTCCTGTAGCTTGACCCCCGGCGCCTTGAGGGTGGCTGCTACCGTCTTTTCACGGAACGTGTCCAGCATGGACAAGATCCGGCGCTGGGTGTTGAAGTTCCGACACAGTGTCCGGACCTTCCGTCCATCTCCCTTGATTAGGAGACTTTTCAGTTCGGCCTCTGGCAGGACCGAGCCCAGGGCGTGGTTCGATTTGAGGATCCGATTCGCAGCCTCTCGATCGTCTTTACATTTCCGACATGACGCCTGCATGAAAGCCTGCAAGTGGTCCACCGATTCGTTCTCGTTGAGGTACTCGTTGAGCAAAGCGCGGACCGCGCGCTTGCACGTCAGCTGCCGCGAGGCGCGGGCGTCTTGAGCTCGTTGGAGCACAACGAGCACCTCGCTCGTGACGAAGCACGACAGCAGTGTCACTGCCGTCTACTCGTTCAGGAGGCTGCCGTCACGCGCCGTCCGGAAGTTCCCGATGAATGCCATCAACCTCAGAAGGGTGTCGCCCGCGAACTGCCGCGAGGTCTGCATCAAGGCCCTGAGGTCCGCGCGGATGCCGTCAATGGAGTTGCCTCGTGGGAGTTGCAGGCGGACACCACCCTGTGCAAGCTCGTACCGATTCGACGAAAGGAGCGCTCAAAAGCGGTGGTCGACAACTGTGTCTTCCCGCCCCTGCCGTTGGAAGGCGAGCAGCGCCTTCTGCACCCGGGCGCGCTTCGGGCGCTTGTCGGCGTGGCGCGCCTGTCATTGACCGTGAGTTGCGCTTTGGCCGCTTCCGGTGGCAGCGGAGGATTCTGATCTGTGGCTGATATCCGTCGAGGCCGCCCCCATGGGGATGGAGGAGGAGCGCGACGGACTGTGCTCGCTCTCGGTCGCCGATGAGGGCCCAGAGGCTGAGGGTGACCGGTCCCATTGTGATTGTCGCCGCCGATGGTGGTTCCAGCAGGAGCGTTTCCTTGGGCGCCGACGCTCGGCGGCCTTTTGCGACCGCGCCCGCACGGGGCGTGCGGCACCGGTGGCACCTCCCGTCAACGCAGACGCCGTAACGGCGCCGCCCCCCGCGGGGAGAACTCCTCCAGGTGTGTCCGACCGTGGTTCCGGTGCTGCCGGTTCGCTTGCGCTCGAGGACCCGGAAGAGGGCATCTGAGCCGCCGCAAGTGGCAAGACAACGGCCCCACTGCGCCTTGGGACCGGGATCTCTGACGACGCCATGGTAGACGACTCTTCGGCGGCCTCTTGGATCACCTGAGTCTTGTGGCGTTCGTGTCCGGTGTCTCCCGTCGACCCTGAGAGCCCATGGCGTGCTGCACGGCCCTCGCGATGCAGGCTAGGCCCTGCCGCGCCCGCTTCTGACGGTGTGTCAGGCGAAACGTTGCCCCGGGTGGAACACTGCCACTGTGCTGGGGTTCGGTCTTCCGGGGTGCCTTCGAACGCTCTGTTCAACTCCCGCCGCTTTCAGTGCTTCTGCTCCACCGACAGCGCAATCGCTCATTGGCTCGCTCTCAGAGCGGCGGGCGTCCCCCCAGCCCTGGTACCCGACGAGCCGCCCACTGTTTGTACGAGAGGAGGGCCAAAAGCCGGCGCCATGTTCGAGCGCTCCCCGTCCAGGGGAGAGGGGTGAGCCCCCACGCCCGCACGCTTTGACTTCGCAAGCGTGAGTGTCCTTCCCGCACGTGGAGTAGGAAGAGCCCCGGTGGTCTGCGTGCGGAAGTGGTTGTTGGGCGGATAGTTCGACTGACTTGCCACCGTACCCCCGCCGCCAACAGCGACCAACCAATCCACACCCAAGGAGGTCCATGGCGCCCAACACCAGTGTTTACCCTTGGCATTTTGCTCGTGGCGCGTCTGTCACCCGGCAGTGTCGGGCACAGCTGATGGAGAAGCACCCCCGTAAGAAAGGGATGATGAGAAAGCTCCACGCACCATAGAAAGGAGATCCGCGCATCGATTGGACGTCCTCTGTTACCAGACAGCAACACAACCAACGAGGGTCCCCCGACTCTGATACCAAAGAAGGTGTCGATCCGCAACACGCACTGCGTGCGTAGAACGTGTCTCGCCCGAAGCGCGAAATGTAGTACGACAATCAGGGGGGTTACCTCAGGAGGAGGAAAGTGGCGACCATCTCAGCTGCTGCCGCGCCTCGCGTCAATGGGCTCGAGGTCCGGGAAGTCGGGTCCATCGACACGCCAAGATATGAAGGCACGGTTTCCGTGCCGAAGACGACGGTGCCTCCCACCGTCGTCTCTTTTGTCATAAAAGTGCGGAAACAATTGCCCGAGCGCAATTCCCCGAATGGAAATTGACCCGGTCAGTCGCCAACCAATGCAGGTAGTTATCTCCATGCGCATCAAGGCTCCCCAGGCGATCATTTCACACGAGGGGGAATGACTAATTTACACGCAACGCGCTGCACCTGCCGCGTGGCGCCCGGTCGACTGTCGCCTGCCGCACCCTCTGACCGTGGCAGCCCAGCCCCCCGTGGGGCCTCCGTGTCGCGGCGTGGCGGCCGGGTACGCTCGTTCGGTGGCTCGCACCGACTCGGTGAAGGTCCAGTCGTCCCCGCTCCGGCGACGCCGTCCCGTCTGCAACAACCGCTGCCGTCGTCGCCACCCCCCTCCGGTCTTAGCGCACTTGGCGCCCCCGAAGTCTCAACCGGTAGGCCCCGTGGGGCACAGGGGGCCCCGCAGTTCAATACGTTCGATGCTTTTCTGAGAGTTCTTCTGCGCCAAGCGATGTCGACACACGGCCGAGGAAGGCACCGTACATATCAACAGTCAATTTGCTTCTGAGGCTTCCACGTGGACAGGTTGCCGACGCCTTTGCTGGTTGTGGCATTGGCATGCTCTGAAGCAGGATTTTCTATCACGTCCAAGCGGAAAGTGTCTGTAGGCCGCAGCTGGAACATCGACGCGGTCGCGCAATCAATCACGTGACCTGTTTTCATTTAGTCTGAAGTTTTTGGAAGTGTCCACCCAGAACAAAGCCATACCGTTGGCTGTGCCTGTTGAAACTTTGGAAAGGCACATAGAAAGGGAGGCGAATCGAGCAACACCACGCGTCACTCGCCCACTGATCAAATCGCTTTGGTCCCTGCTGGCGAGACGCCCGCCCGACATACCAATACCGTCAAATGGGGCCCTCTTCTCAGTTGTGTGGTGGCTGGTTCGCCAGCCGCTTCCACGAGCCGGGGATCTCGCCGATAAGGGTGCATGCCCGAAGCGCTGTGCCACTGTAAGTGTGACCTGCCTCATGAGGGGCGCTGCGTGCCGCCCTTTCTCCGGGTAGGCGGCTTGAAGGGCTTCAGATAAACCTCCCAGAACGGTCTCGGGCAACCCGCTGCGTCACGTGCCGCATTTTGTCGGCCGCCGGCGTCTGCGAGTGGTCACGCCGGCCGCTGACGGCCGGCGCGCCCCGCCAATTTCATCTCAACAAGTGCCTGCGCGCATGTTAGCCACCGGTGAGCTATTGCCGAGCTTTTGGGTGGCGCGGCTGACACAGATTTCGTGGGACGCCGGCGGCTGCCATTCCCCCTTCGCCACAGCTAGCGACTCCCGCGCTTGCCTCCGGAGCGGCTCACACGGTTTTCTTAGGACGTTGGCGGCAGTCGCTCCGCCCCTGTCCCAGTCGCGACTTGCGCGCTTTCCGCCGGCGTGGTTCGCGCAATTCTAGTGGGACGTTGGAGGCCGCCCCCACCTCATCCTTCGCTGGCCATCCGCTGCTTCGAACCTCCCGCGAGCGCTCGTTTTCTTGGACACGCCGCTATTGCTAGGTGACAGCCGGCGTCGTGTCTTTGCGTTGCCTTGAAAGCGGAGACGCCGCAGCACTGTCCGAAGGCCTCAGAGCAAACCTAATAATTAAGGACTAACGAAACGTGTCTACAATATTGCGGCCACGTGTCTATATTCGCTGATTGGTCCACAAACCACGGTCTTGTCAATGTATCGGTGCCCGATCGAACGCCGAACTTCCCCATGAATTTAGGTCAGTCCATTTCGCTCCCATAGTCCGAGGGGCACAATAAGGGACACAGTTTCCATGAGAAGGCAAACTATCCAGGCCCTGCCTATTCAGGACACAAGGACTATTCTAGAAGCCCTCCCATTGGCTGATCGGCCAATGAAACGCGCGCGCGACCCAGTGCTCCATGCGACACTTGACCAGACGTTTGTCGGCACGCTGGCCGCTTCGAGACAGACGGACCGGGCGCGAATGGGCACAAAGTATGGCAGAGAAACAGACACTGGAGCGGGAGAAAACTAGTAGCTTTAGTCGGTACGCCCTACAAATGACACGCAATCCACCAGAGCCGTGAGACGTGGAGTGGACTAGATGACGCGTGTGCCTGTGACGTTTACAGTGTCTTGTGGGCGTCGGACGACTGGCCTCCCTCGAAACCGGAATCTGGGGTCCTAATTTGAGGACCACTGGGAGGCGCCGCGCGAATCGTGGTACGTGGACCAGGTGGGACGAGATGAAAACTTAGACGGCCGGATTCGCACTGTCATGCACCAACCGTAGAGTGAACATGGTGCCTGATGACTGACGGTCAAATGCCAATCCCAGGCGTGTCCAACCTGACGAATTGGAAGGGGTGAGGTTAGAAGCGACTGTCGACCCCAGCCCAATCGCATTCTGGCGGGGGGGGGGGGGGGGGATAACGTACAATCCCGCAAAATCAGCCCCCGGCCGACACTCGGTGGGTGGCGGCGCTGAGAGACACCGCATTGTCAACGACGGTCGGCGCTGGGCGCGGATCTCGACCGCCGTGCTCGTGACCGCCGTGCTCGTGACCGCCCCTCGCGCGACCGTCGTGCTCGCGACCGACGTGATCACGACCGCCATCACCGAGACCGCCGTGCACGGGACTGCTCTGCTTGCGCCGCGCACTAGCGCAGCGCTCTCGTGCAGCTGGGCGTGGTACCATGGAGGGAGGACTCATGAGCATGAGCGGGTGGGATCGGGGCGAGGGTGGGAACGACGATGTCACCGCAGCGGCCGTGGTCGCAGCACACGTTGCTACCCTCCTGGAGCGGCGCCGCCGAGCGAGGTCGGCGCGGTGCGTGCAGCGTCCGCGATATCGTGGCTCGACGCCCGGCCGGGTGCCCAACAAGCTGTGCAACTTTGAGCTCGGTCTGCACTCCATTCTGCGTGATTACTTTGGCGTGGACGGGCTGCCGCCTGTGTATAGCCTCCTGGACTTTGAGCGTCGCTTTCGTGTTCCCATTGCCGTGTTTCTGCGAATCAACCATGCGATTAAGGACCGACAGTTTTGGGTGCAGCGCGTGAGCGCGACCGGGCGGCCTCAAGCGCATCCTTTACAGAAGCTTGTGGCTGTGTTCCGCGTGCTGGGGTATGGCGAGTCCTGTGATCGCGCGGACGAGTATGTGAGGCTGTCTAGTTCAACCATCTCGCGCGCTTTGACGCTCCTCACGGAGTTCATGGTGGACAAGTTTAGCTCCCGCTACCTGCGACCGCCCACCAGGGCAGAAATCGGTAACATCCTTGGCCGCAGTGCTGAGCGTGGGTTACCGGGGTCTATCGGGTCGCTTGATTGTTCTTACTGGCAGTGGTCCGCTTGCCCGAAGAGGCGCGCGGGCACCTACCAGGGCCGCAGTGAGCAGCGGTCCATAGTGATTGAGGCGATCTGCGACGAGGATACCTGGATATACCACATTTTCGCGGGGAGTCCCGGGAGCATGAATGAAATTAACGTCCTGTACCAATCTCCCTTGTACATGGACGTTATCACTGGCAGTTGGCCCCCGCGTGACTGTCCGTTCACTGTGGATGGTAATACTCATACCCTGCTTTATTACCTCGTGGACGGCATCTATCCTCGATTCGCGTGCTTCCTCGCCCCCTATCCCAACCCCCAAACTCGAGAGCAACGGACTTTCAACCGCTCACAAGAGGCGCTGCGCAAGGATGTGGAGCGCCTCTTCGGGATCCTCACGGCCCGCTTCCACTTTATGCTGCACCCGTGCCGCTACTGGTCAGTACTGCGCATTGTTCTGACGACGCAGACAGTTGCCGTATTACACAACATGGTTGTGAAGGCGTGCCGCGACGGGCTTGTGTCGAGGTCGCGCTCGTCGTGGTACGGGGGAGGCGGCGATGGGCCGGGGGCCGCCGGACCGGCGGGCAACGCCGGACCGGCGGAGAGGACTGCGCCAGAGGGTGCGGGCGCCGGTTCCGGGGTGGGCGCGGGCGCGGGCGCGGGCGTGGGACCAGCCGGTGGCGCTGCTGGAGAGGCGACCGAACACGGCGGGGGAGGTGTCGCGCACGGTGCCGGTGCTCCAGCGGCGGCCGGCGCGGGCGAGGCCGCCGCCGGCGCAGGTGGCGGAGCAGAGGCCGGCGCCGGAGCGGGTGCATGCAGCGACGGAGGTGCTGGTGCGGGAGCCGGCGAGGGTGGGGGGGGCGACGGCGCGGGCGTTGCCGCGGCCAAGGACGGCGGTGGTGGTACGGGTGCCGGCGAGGGTGGAAGGGGCGACAGCGCGGGCAATGCCGCGGCCGAGGACGGCGGTGGTGGTACGGGGGCCGGCGGCAGTGGGGGGGCGACCAGCGCGGCCGCGGGCGCGGCCGGTAGCGGCGGTGCTGGGCCGGGGGCGGGCGACGGTGGGGGGGCGGACGGCACGGCAGCAGGCGGCAGTGCTGGTCCGGGGGCGGGCGACGGTGGGGGGGTGGACGGCACCGCAGTGGGCGGCGGCGCTGAGGACGGTGGGGCCGACGGGGTTGGTCGCGGTGGGTTCGATGACCTTGAGCACACCCCGGGCGTCCCACCCCCCCATGTTGGAGGTGCTCCTGTGGCGCCAATGAGCGAGTTTATGCGCATCCTGATGGCGACGGGAGAGGCTAAATCCGTGGCGGAGCACAAGGCGCTTCGCGATGACCTATGCGCGCATGGTTTCGCGCGGCGAGGCGAGCTGTTGGAGCCGTACGTTGATGGAGTGCTGCTCGTGAGGGTCGTAAGTGCATTTGTTGCATGACATGTTTCTTTCTGGGCATCACTTTTATGGTGGTGCGATGACGTCGTGCTTTTTGCAGGTTGTGCTTTTGAATCTTCTACAGTTTGACGGTGTGTGTGAGAGTGGGTGCATATTCAGTGGTATTGTTTTTACGGTACGTCCCGGAAACCGTGGAGGATGTGTTTGCTTCCCTGCTCCTTTCTTGCGGTACTCGCGCGAGGCCCCAGGCCACGGCCGCTGTTGCGTTAGATAGGTGGCGGCCACCGCTGACGTCTTGCTCATGTCGAGAAGCGGTCGCCGAGCTTGTTCATGCGACCATCCGGGGCGCCGTGGCCACGGTTGCCGATGCCGCGTGACCGGTGCGGCCACAGCGCTTGTCGAGACGGGTGCGGACGCTGCGCTTGCGTTTCGCGGCTGCCGCATTGGCGTGGCACGGCCGCCGCCGCTATTTCTCGTGTCGACTGCCGCCGCCTCAGTGGTCCTGGATGAGAGGTGGGGGCGGCTGCCGCACGTGTGTTGGGTATGCGACGGGTGCGGCGTCCGCACGTGCGCTGCGCGGCTGCCGTGCTTGCGTGGTGAGGCAGCGGTCGGTGCTGTTCCTGTTACCGGCGGCTGCCGCTGTATGATGGTGGCACGTCGTGGGCGGCGGCTGCCGATGTGTGATGGTGGAAAGGCGTGGGCGGCGGCCGCCGCGGTCGTCAACATTACGAGGTGGGGGCCGGCCCCCTGTAGCGACCGTGCAACGCCCGTCCGCTCCCACCCTGCTTGTTGGAACGCCGGAGGGAAGGCGGGGAAGGTTCCCGCCAGAAACCCGTCTGTGGGACATAACCAGGGAGTGGGGCACGACCAGACTGCCCACCAGGACGCGCCGGCGGCAGCGTCTGGCCCGACGCCGCATCAGAAGCAGTAGTCCGCGCTGACAGCGTCGGCTGGGGCACTGATGCACCTAAGTACGCGGCCCCCGTGATGGGGAGCGGGCCGGGCTGGACTGATGACAACGGAGTCTCGCTCTGCAGCGCCTGCCTCAGCAGGTTGTAGGACCTTGTGAACAGCGCGGACCGGGGTGGCCCCACATAATGAGCTGATGTTGTTTCGGTGTGGAAGGGATTGCTAGGGGTTCGCTCTCGCGTCCGCTGGCGCACTGAGCGAGGCGTGGCCGGCGGGCAGAGGCAGTGGGACAACATCCGAATGGTCTTCGACGAAGTTTTCTTTCACTCCCTGGCGGTTAAGCATATGGAGCTTACTATGAACCCGATTGATGAGGACCTGATCGTCGGGCGCCGCGCCCACCTGCATCTGAATGTCATTTACTGCATTGCACCGCATCTCGAGCGCTGTGCACGACATCGGGACGGCTCTCGACGTGCTCCAAAAAATGCATGTTTGCAACTTGTCGTCATTTTCTAGTCCGTATATGTCATTTCTCAGCTGCGATGTCCACGGCCGGGGCCGCTCGATTCTAAGACTGAGAGCGTGTGTACTTGGCCGCCAACCTGACCTTCGGGCTGTCCATAATGGTACCAAAAACAGGAATATGCGTGCAACCTTCCGGCCAATCGCAACACCTGCGTCGGCTGGAGTTCTCCGATCCGGTTATGACACAATTTTCAACTGCATATCAAGCGTTAAGGTGGGTCCTCAATCCACCCGAGTGCGTCCAGTGGCCCAATTGAGCGTCTCCGTTTCTGGAAACCAACATGAGGAATGTTTTTTGAGCACGTGCCGAAGGGCTACAGGAAGTAAACCGAGTCCGTGCAGGTCTGATTGCCGATGATTCGTTGGACTTGAGGTCTAACAATCGCCAATCACGCAAGTGTGCCTCCTCGACGCCACCAGAAAGACCCACTGCGAGGACAGGTGTCTCTAATGCGGCCGCGATTTTGGGTTGAGCAGCTCTCACGGCCAAGACACCCGGGATGACTTAGCCTGTGCGTGAGCCTCAGGAAAAGAGCCTTTGAGGCCATCTGAGGGCATTTCCATCACACACCTGGCAGTATTTCAGGCCTTTGATGTGGAGAGGACCCGGTGATTTTCCACTCGTGGAGGAGGTGTGACGGGTGAGAGGTCATCCAATGTCATCCAGTGCAGTACAATTTCAGTAAAAACATGTAGATGCTAACAGAGTTCTCACGGCCACGACACTCCCTAATGACATAGGCTGTGAGAGAGCCACATTAATAGAGCCATTGGGGCCGTCTGAGAGCATATCTATCACTCGCTTGGCAGTGATTCAGGCACTGATTGTGTCGCCGTCAAGAGCGTCACCATCGGGGCCCGCGTCGCCGCCGGCTGCGTCGCTCCCCCCGCCGGCGGCGGCGGAACCCCCCTCCAGCTGGAACCCCCCTCCAGCATGTACTTGTGCACGTGGAGGTGCGTGTCTGCAGGGAGCACCAACTCCGGCACCCCGACCCTCCCCCCCCCTTCCCCCCACCCGCCCACCCCCCCAGGTCATTATTGTCCGCAGTGGCGCCCGCGCGCACGGCGCCGACGGGCGGCGCCAGGTCCGCGTCGGCGGCGGTCACGTCCAGCCGCACACTCCAGACGAGGGCGAGCTCCGCGGCGGCGACGCCTGCGACGCAGACGGCCATCTCTCTGGGGGAGGCGGCCCTGCGGCGGGGCAGCCGCACGTCGAAGTGAACGACGAACCAGCCGGGGGGGGGGCGGTGGGTGGAGGGGGGAGGCGCCGCCGACGGTCCCGCCATCGCCGGCCACGGTGGGTTCGGAAGCCGGGGGGGAGGGGGGGTGGAGCGTAGAGCGCCGCCGAGACCGGAGAATGGCGGAAGGAGGAAAAGCGGCGTTGAGGGAGGGGGGGGGGCTGCCAGAGCAGCGTCGTTTGCGGGGTAGCGGCGGGTTCGGAGGGGGGTTTTGCGGGGACGGGGAGGCGCGGAGGGGTGGGGCGGGGCGGAAAGTGGGGCAAAGGGATGGAGGACAGTCGGGCGCGCGGATGGCGGACAGTGCGGTAGACTGTCGCGACAGTCGCGGCGACACGAGTGTCGTCTCGCCCACAAACGTCGCCGTGCCAGACAAACTTTCTGCAACTGCGTCCGTCGCCGCCGCCACCGTCTGGACGGCCGCCTCTGCAGCGGTCAAGCACGAGCACGCAACAAGAAACTACCGGAGGGCACTCACAGAACTGATCTCAAGAACTGTCAAGTGCTCAAAAACGTTCATGAGAGTATGTCAAGTACTAAGCATCCATGAACAAGTCGATTGTCCGTGTGTACTTCTGCGTGTAACGGTTCTCTTTGAGGAATGTGATTGGCTGTAGAATCCCACAGTTGGAATAGAGGAAATTCTCTTCACATCTTTGGCGGCTACTTCTCGTCTTCGAATTCCGTTTGCTTTTCCTTGAATGGAACTCGTGCGGTATTTGTACATCAGTGCTCGATGCTTTGTTCTAACTTTTCCTGTCAACTCCGTGGCTAACTGGAGATCGGGATAATTCTGTATGTCTTGAGGGAGGTCGCGGGATCTCCCTTTTGTTCAAGGCGAGGAAACGGGGCGTTGAGCACAGGCCGCCCCCGCTTCTGGCCCTTCACGTATGGTGGCAGCGCTGAGAGGACGGGGGCGGTGGCGGGCGACTCATTAGGCGGCGCCGGCGGCGATTCCGTATTCGTAACGGCAGGGGGGCGGCGCGCGGCTCGGTGGGCGGCGCCGGCGGCGATTCCGTATTCGTAACGGCAGGGGGGCGGCGGGCGACTCGGCAGGCGGCGCCGGCGGCGATCCGGTGGTGGTCGCGGCGCGACAGGCGGCGGGTGACTCGGCGGGCGTCGGTGGGAGGCGCCTGTGGAGATCCGGCTGTAACCGCGGCGGGGGAGCAGGCGGGTGACTCGGCGGGCGGCGCCGGCGGGGCCGGCGGCGAACCTTTGGTGGTCGCCGCGGGGGGGGCGGCGGTCGCCTCCGCGGGCGGCGCCGGCGGCGATCCGGTCGTGGTCGCGGCGGGGGTGAAGAGGTGTCAAGGAGGGACACGGTACGTTTGCGCGGCCGGTGTGGGTCAGTCTCATTGCATTACTATGTCGACTGTTACATTCCGGTGCGATCTCGACTGCATCTGAGTTTTGTGATGTCATATAGACCGCAACTCACATTCATTGGGGCTCCGTCATGACGCCCATATCGTTCCTCAATCCATGTGTCTCTCGACTCTGCTTCCCTCTGGCTGACTGCTTGCAACCGCGCAGGAGGTTTCGCGATTGGGCGTGAGTGCGGCCGCTGCCACCGCTGCCGCCGCCGCCGCCGCCGCCGCCCGGGCGTCGGTGGAGGGGGAGGTGGAGGCCGCGCGCCGGTGCGCTTGTGGATTTAGGGACGGGGGGAGGGGGGGGGCGTGAGGCCACGGCCTGTCGCGGGATTGGGCGTAGGCGGATGGAGCGGGCGGGGGGAGGCCGCTCTTGGCGCCGCCGCCCACCTGGGTCGGGTGGCCACGCCACAGTGACAGTGGCGGGGGCGGCGCGGGTATGGGCGTCTGTGGT